>JGI24708J26588_10003903_pt1 | contig 10554 bp, 14 predicted proteins | sample BioPla1DNA2_FD_26588 | JGI IMG/M metagenome (IMG submission 26588) | reverse complement strand
AACCCCCACTAAACTAAAATATTTATTTAACTTTTTGTATGCAATCCACATTAATATAGTACTAGTAAAGGCTCCAGCCATACTATACATCATTGATGTAATGGCTCCAGATGCTATACCAGCTATAAAACATCTTAATAAATTAACCGTTAAAGCATATTTAAATCCGTAAATTACTAATGTAACCAAACCAATGATATTGGCTAAACCTAATTTAGCCCCTGGTGCTATTCCTATAAAAGGATTGGGCATTATACCTTCCAGTATGTGAAAAGCCAAACCAAGGGATGTTAACATGGATAATCGCACTAACCTTTTAGTTGTCATATTTGTTCACACTTTCTTTGTATTGTACTTATTAATTAATTACCAATTAAAAGTTTATCATTAAAAACTTTAAGTTACAAGTAGAAAATACTTGATATTTATCAAATAAAATTATTAACCCTCTAGTATTAAAATACTAGAGGGTTAATAATTATTTTAATGTGATAGCCTGTTTAGGACATTTTTCTTCACAAACACCACATCCAATACATTTATCTGATAAAATTTTGTGGGTTTCTTTTAACTCCCCTTCAATAGCTTCCACAGGACAGTTCTTCTTACAAATAGTACAACCTATACATANATCTTCATCTATAATCGCTTTTTTTCTTTTTTCTAAATTACCCTCTATAGCATTGGTAGGGCATTTTTCTACACAAACAAAACATTGTGTGCATTTATCATAGTTAATGAAGGCTAGATTATCTTTAAAATCAATAGCTTCAAAAGGACAAGATTTCACACAAATTTTACAACCTATGCAGCCTACATCACATTTTTGTCGTACTTCTTTTCCTGTCTCCTTATTGTTGCAAGTAATTACAACACTCTGATCATATGGAACCATGTCTATTACGCTCTTAGGGCATACTTCTATGCACTTACCACAGGCAGTACACTTATCAGGATCGATCTTTGCTATCCTACCCTCTACAATCTCTATGGCGTCAAAAGGGCAAGCCCTAACACAGGTACCAAAACCTAGGCATGAGTAGTTACAAGATTTATCTCCACCACCGCCTACCATTGAGGCTGCTACACAATCATTTATACCATGGTATTCAAATTTACTCTTACACTTATCATTATCACCATTACATATGACTTTAGCCACTTTTCTAACACCAGTATCTGCTTCTACTCCCATAATTCCTGCTAAAGCATTGGCACAGTCNNCTCCACCTACAGGGCAACCACTCACAGGAGCTTCNCCNGCAAATACAGCAGCTGCAAAACCATCACATCCAGGATAACCACAACCACCACAGTTAGCACCGGGTAAGGCATCCCTTATAGCGNCGATTTTTGGATCTACTTCTACGGCAAACTTTTGGGCTGCATAAGCCAAACCAGCACCAAAAACTAAACCTAGNCCACCTAAACTTACAACTGGATATATAATACTTTCAATATTCATCTCATCACTCCTCTACACAAGTCCAGCGAATCCCATGAAGGCCAATGACATCAAACTAGCAGTAATAAGTGCTATTGGGAATCCTTCGAAGGCTGTAGGAATATTGGATAATTCCAATCTTTCACGAATAGCTGCAAATAAAACAATCGCTAATGTAAATCCGATAGCTGAAGCCGTAGAGTTAACAACGGTTTCAATAAAATTATATTTTTCTTTAATATTTAAGATGGCTACCCCTAATACTGCACAGTTAGTAGTTATTAATGGTAGATATATACCTAATGATTGATATAAAGTAGGACTGCTTTTTTGTATAACCATTTCTACAAATTGAACTAGAGCAGCTATTACAAGAATAAATGTAACAGTTTGCATATATCCTAATCCTAATTTGTCTAGTATATATATCTGTGCTAAATAGGTCATTGCCCCTGCTAATGCCATAACGAAAGTAACAGCCATCCCCATACCAAAAGCAGTTTCTACTTGTTTAGAAACTCCTAAAAATGGGCATATTCCTAATATACGTGATAAAACAAAGTTGTTTACTAATATTCCACTTATTATTATAACAAACAATGATTGAAATGACACAAATTACACCTCCTAATTAAGCATTATTTTTTTTGCTTGTAAGACTCCCAAAAAGTGCAAGGGTTAGACCCAGAATTAAGAAACCACCTGGAGCCTGAGTCATTATGCTTATTGGTTCAAAACTACTCCACATAACAGTTTTGCCAAATACTGAACCAGCACCTAATAGTTCTCTAATAATTCCAAGCACTGTCAGAGCTAAAGTAAAGCCAATACCGTTTCCTAAACCGTCAATTGCTGAATTAAAAACTGTGTCTTTAAAAGCAAAGGATTCTGCCCTAGCTAAAATAATACAGTTAACAACAATTAATGGTAAAAATATTCCTAATGCCTCATATAATGGTGTTACATATGCTTGCATAAGCATTTCAATAATCGTTACAAAGGTTGCAATAACTACAACAAATGCTGGAATTCTAATTTCATCCGGTATAATCTTTCTAAGCATGGAAACTACCATATTAGAACCAATTAATACAGCAGTAGTCGCCAGACCCATTCCGAAACCATTGGTAGCGGATGAAGTTACTGCTAATGTGGGACACATACCTATTACTTGTACAAAGGTTGGATTGTTAAAAATTAATCCATCTGTAAATACTCTTTTCTTACTCATAAACTTCTTCACCCCCGAAACTTCTTTTATTTTAGTACATCTTCATATAATTTCATGGCTGCATTCACTCCATTAGTAGCAGCATTTGATGAAATAGTGGCACCTGATATGGATTCAATAGTATCTTCGCCACCTGCTCCTTTTACAACGCTCAGTTGTGTATCAGTTGATTTACCAATAAATTTATTTGTAAAATCTTCATCAGCAATTTTTGCTCCAAGTCCCGGTGTTTCACCTTGGGAAGCTACCCTTACACCAGCAATTGTTCCATCACTGTTGATACCAGTTAGTTGTACAACATCTCCACCATAACCAGAGGTTACAGTTTTAACCACATAGCCAATAATACTTCCACCTTTTAAAGCTTCATAAGCTTCCTCAACAGCATCTATAGTCTCTACTCCAGGATCTTCTACTACCTTAAATTCATCTGCATCCGTTAGTATTTCTTTCATATAAGCAAGATTTGCCTCCATGGCCTTTTCTTGGATAATGACCTTTGTTATATCATTAGTAACACCTAGTAAGGCCGCTGATACCATAGTTATTATCAATAGTATTAAACTTAATCTAGCGATTTTTGCCATTGGTTATTTCACCTCCCCAAATACTCTAGGTCCAGTATATTTCTCAATAAGAGGTGCCGCAATATTCATAAGAAGAATAGAAAAACCTACCCCTTCAGGATAGCCACCATAAAGTCTAAACACAGAAGTTAAAATACCACATCCTAATGCAAATATAATTCTTCCTTTAGATGTTACTGGTGCCGATGCATAATCAGTGGCCATAAAGAATGCTCCTAACATTAATCCACCTGCTAATAAATGGTATGTCATAAAATATGCATCAAATCCTCCAGATAACAATGTAATTACTGCCACTGTACCAATATATACAGCTGGTATTTGTATTGAAATAATTCCTCTATATACTAGATATATACCTCCTAATATCAATAATATTGCTGAGGTTTCACCCAAAGATCCTCCAATATTACCAAATAACATATCCATTAGCTTAGGTGCATTACCTGGTATTTCAGTAACACCTTTTACAAAACTCAAAGGTGTAGCTGTAGACACAGCATCAACTCCTGGTGCAACCCAACTAGTCATACGTCCAGTATATGAAATCATAAGCATAATTCTNGCTGTNAAAGCTGGNTTCATAAAATTATGTCCTATACCTCCAAAAAACTGCTTTACTACTATAATAGCAAAAGCAGAACCTAAAATTGGCATCCACCATGGGGCAGAGGCTGGCATATTAAAAGCAAATAATAGTCCTGTTACTACTGCACTTAGATCATTGATAGTTGAAGGCTGTTTCATAACTTTTTGAAAAAGTGCCTCCGATATAACAGCTGTTAATACTGATAATAATATAAGGATTGCAGCATTAGTTTTAAAATAATAAATAGCTGCTACTGTAGCTGGCAACAAAGCAATAACTACATCTAACATAATTCTTTGTGTTGTATCATCATCCAATATATGTGGAGAAGAGGATACAATTAGCTTTTCATCCATTGATTTCCCTCCCAATTACTTACTATTTCTTTTGCTCTCTTCTTTTAGCAAGNATTTTACCCTTTGCTACCCTTATAGATGGNAATAAAGGCCTTTTTGCTGGACATGTATAGGAACAAGATCCACATTCTATACAATCTAANGCNCGATATTTTTCNGCCTCATCAGTTCTATCCCTCAATGCATTTTCACTAATGAGTACTGGTTGAAGATTTGCAGGGCATATTTCAACACATCTACCACATCTAATACAATTTAACGGAATAGGAATTTCTGCAGCTTCTTCATCAAGCACCAATATTCCAGATGTACCTTTGACTGCAGGTATTTCATCAGTATGTTGAGCATTACCCATCATAGGGCCTCCAAGAATCAGTTTTCCTGGTGTNACTGCATAACCGCCACATTCCTCTATTAATTCTTTAATAGGTGTTCCTATTTTTATTAATAGGTTTTTAGGTTCTTTTATAGCTTTTCCAGTTATTGTTGCAACTCTATCAATTAAAGGCATACCAGTTTTGATAGTTCTTGCAATTTGTTGAGCAGTAGCTACATTACTTACAACTACACCTATATCCATGGGTAACCCACCTGAAGGAACTTCCCTCTTAGTTATAGCATAAATTAATTGTTTCTCTCCACCTTGAGGATATTTTGTTTGTAATGCCACAACCTTAATATTTGATTCGTTTTCTACAGCTTTTAGCATGGTTTCTATGGCATCGGGTTTGTTATTTTCAATACCTATATAACCTTTTTGTACCCCCACAGCTTTCATTATTGCCTTTAGACCATAGACAATTTCTTCTGGAGATTCTAACATTANACGATGGTCAGCAGTCAAATAAGGTTCACATTCAGCNCCATTTAATATGATTGTATCCAGCTTTTTATCAGGTGGTGGTGATAATTTAACATGGGTCGGGAAAGTCGCTCCTCCCATACCAACAATGCCCGCGTCCTTAATAATGTGAACAATTTCCTCAGGCTCTAAATTTTCAATNTCACCCTTTGGCTGTATAGAGGAATCGATCTCATTNTTACCATCAGATTCAATTATAACGGCCAGAGCCTTNCTGCCTGTGGAAACAGGTACTTCCTCAACAGCNTTTACTGTTCCGGAAACACTTGAATGTACAGGTGATGATACAAAACCTTGAGCTTCACCAATCTTTTGTCCAACCTTTACAATNTCTCCTGCTTTTACAATAGGTTGGCAGGGAGCCCCTATGTGTTGCTGCATAGGTATAACCACCGTAGTAGGTTCTGCTGCCTTTTTAATTTCTAAATTAGCAGTTGTTTCCTTAGCTTCCGGTGGATGAATACCTCCTCTGAAAGTCAATAAACTCATTTACATTCTCACCCCTTATAAATTTTTTAAAGCCAACAATTCAATGTGGCCTTTTGAATATAATAAGACACAGTATAATTTCATCAGATTTTATACTGTATATCTTAAACAATATAAATCTTACAATAGCAAATTATTATTAACCTGCCTTTTTAGGAATGGGTCTTGTCCTTGAATTTTTCCTAAAATGCATAATGACAAAACTATTATACAATAATTCCAGTGTAATTTCCATGTTAATATTTGAGTTTAAATATTCAATATATTTTCAAGACCATCTTTTATATATCCCCTTAGCCAGTCTATCACATTTATATCAGTAATTGGCAAATCTTTCAGAACTTCTTTAATTTCTATAGTATTTAAATAAAATTTGTTATGGTTATAGTAATGTGTATATATATAATCAGTATTATTTTCTAACATTAATAATGTAATTATTGTATCTACCATATTGCCTAGAGGTGCCCTATCTATATGGCTATGTTTAAATATAATTGTCAAAATTGTTCCTTCTCCTACCTTAGATTGTATATTAAAACTGCCTTCAGCTTGTAATGCTGCCACTTTTAATAAGGATATACCCAGACCTATTTTCCTTGTAGTTCTTGTTGTGAAAAAAGGATCCTCCACTGTTTTTAATGTTTCATTATCCATTCCAGCACCATTATCTTTAATTTCTATTTTAAATATATCTTCCTTCACATCTTCCCATATTGTTATTTCAATTATTGTTGCTTTTGCTCTTATGGAATTTTGGGCAATATCCAATATGTGTAAAGCTAATTCCTTCACATAATCTCCCTCCAATACAAGTTTAATCAAAGTTATGCAAAAATCCTGCCTTTAAATCCATTTAAGATTCTAAGATATATTCCAAAATGTCTTTTATATTTTTATCTTTTGTTGTGACAAAAAAGTCCCTTTCTAGTATTTGTCCTAAAGAATGTGCATCAGAGGTTTGAATTTTTTTATATTTTTTTATATAGGGATGCTGTTTAAGCAGATTGTCATAATTGCAATTCTTGCTGATTTCAATAACTTTTAAATTTAATTCAGGTGAAATAAACCCTAGATTAGAGAGAATACTAAAACTACCTCTATCAATATGGGCGGGGATTGGAATACCATCTAATTTTTCAATTTCATCTATAGTTTCTTTCAAAGGTAAATTAATAGCACTCAAAAGTAAATTATCGTACTCACCAATAATGCTATCTTTTTCATCATAGATATATTGGTGTCCAAATAGTTTGGTGTTGTTTTTTATTTTTGGTAATGTATCATCCAATATATCTTGAAATTTGAGAGCCATATTAAGGTTTTTGAATAAAGCTAGTAAATGAACCTCTTCCTTAGTGTTAACCTCTATGCCCGGTATACAAAGAATATCATAATTTTTAGCAACACTCATACAACTCTTTAAATTTTTGGTAGAATTATGATCAGTTTTAAATTTTTGGTAGAATTATGATCAGTAATAGAAATAATATCAAGACCTTTTAGTTTGGCCATTTGAATAATATTGTTAGGAGTCATATCATTATCTGCACAAGGGGATAATCCACTATGGATATGTAAATCCGCCGCTAATTTCATTCTCATGATCACCTGCTACATAAAAGCTCATTTATTTTCACTGCTAATTCATATGCACTTAGATGACTTCGTAAAACTGGAATGTTCTCTTCTTCCGCTTTTATCTTTGTTGGCTCTTCTATTTCAGCACCTTCAGCTACAATAATACATGCAGCCTCCCCTAAAGCTGCAACAGCAACTATATTAATATTGGTTTGTATTGTGATCCAAGCATCCTGTGCCTCCATATGTGCCATAACCCAACTAAGCAGGTCCCCTATATAAACACCCTTTACTTCAGTATTTATATTTTTTTCACCTGATATAATTTCAATAGAAAGCTGCCTTGCTAATTCCTCTACAGTCATCATAAATTCACTCCTTTTAAATTAATAATTTTAGTAAATTATATATTTGTTTATTACTATCTGTTATAAATAACCAATTTTAATCTTGTATACTCTCCAATAGAAGATTTGATACTAAATTCATCACAACATCTTTTAATATTGGGTAAACCCATTCCTGCTCCAAAACCTAATTCCCTAATTTTATTAGATGCCGTGGAATATCCTGTTTTCATGGCTAGGTCAATATCTTCAATACCAGGGCCACAATCTTCAACAATTATTATAATTTCGTCTGGACAAATCTCCATTTCTATAAAGCCACCCTCTGAGTGTATTACAATATTCATTTCAGCTTCATAGGTGGCTATAGCAACTCTTCTCAGAATTTGGGTGTCTAATCCCAGTTTCTTTAATAATTTTTTAATATTGCTAGATGCCTGACCAGCCTTTACAAAATCATCTTTTTGTACAGTATATTTTAGTTTAATTATTCTCACATCCTCTATGTTAACTTTCTTTTTCTGCTAAACATGCTCCCCTAAGACCATTAGAGTATAAGATTCCAGAACTCTCATACATAATATATTTTGTTGACATAACAACCATATCATTTTCCTTTGCTAATTGTAATGTATCATCATCAGGTTTTTTTCCACGAACAAAAACCACGGCAGAAATATCTAACATTTCAGCTGTGCGAATTGTATGAGAATTTACTAATCCAGTTAACAGCAATGTTTTTTCATTTACAAATGCTAAAACATCACTCATTAAATCACATGCAAATGCGGTTTTTATTTCCCTATCTAAAAACTCCTCTCCAGATAAAACTTCTGTATTTAATAATTCTCGCACTTCCCTTAATGTCATTTAGCCACCCCCAAACCTTCTATTCTTTTATAATTTCTAGCATTCTAAATAATCCGTCTAAAAACAGACTGTGTACCTTNTGTAAATTTTCTATATCTTCAATTAATTCTAATGANGTTTCAATGTTTTTTTCTTGATGAAGTAATACTTTTGTTAGTAGTTCTGTATCTAAAGAATCTTCTAACAGATCATTATCTTTAATATCATTTGATATTTTCTTAACTATCTCTTTTTCTTCCACTAGTAATTCTACATAAGTATCGATTTTTCCTTCTTTTTTCACAAAATTATACCATTCTTTAGAATTTTTATCCATTATTTTAATTAAGGCATTTATATCCTTTATAATATTCTGATAGACTTTTTCCTGAGATTTTGGGTAAGCTAGTTTTTTTGGTGGAAGATGGATCTCATTTATATAAGCATCTGGATAATACCCCCTTATATTGGTGAGTTCTTCCTCTATTGAATCACGATCAGTAGCACCTAATGTGTAAACTTTATAAGTATTATCCATATTATAAATCAAGTGAGGCAGCTTTCTTTCATTTAGTTCTTTTACAAATTCTTCTGCACTACTAGTACTAGACACACTGGCTACTTGAAGAACATAAATAGATAGTGGGGAAAAATTACTATTAACAATTTCCTCCCTTTGAGATATGTCTTTATCCTGCAATTCATCCTCTGTTTTATGAGGTTCATTTGTTTTTTCAACATTAAAGTTTTCATTTATAACATCTAATAATTTTTCATCCCCTGAAATATTAGGATATAGTACCGGAATCATAATACTTTCTGTTATCCGAGAACCTATAAATACAGCAATTAATGGGATAATAATAAATAATATAATTATAAAGTAATTATATTTTCTTCTAGCTTTTCTTACTTTTAGTCTTCTTTTTCTCATAATTCTACCTCCAATTTATCTTTTATAAAATTTATTTAAATATTACTTAATGTTAGTTGAATACTTGTCTTATTATATATATAATAAAGATAAGTAAAATTATGCCACAATTGGGGTTGATATTATAATGAAAAATACAATTCATGAAATTTACAGAAGTAAAGTCAACGAAATACAAAGTAGAATTCCTATTTCCTTGACTAGGAAAAAAAGTAATAATACCATACCTTTTTCAGAAGTGTTAGATAGCCAAATGTCGAATTTAAACCATAGCCCTTCTTCTAATAATAATTTTGATAATTTCATCAATAATGCTGCTAAAAAATATAAACTTTCTCCTGCCATTATTAAATCTATTATAAAGGTAGAATCTAACTTTAATCCCCAAGCCATGTCAAAGGCTGGTGCCCAAGGATTAATGCAGCTTATGCCCAATACTGCTAAGATATTAAATGTGGAAAATGTATGGAATCCGGAAGAAAACATTGAAGGAGGTAGTAAATATTTACGCCAACTCCTAGATCAATTTGATAATAACCTAAGTCTTGCATTAGCTGCATATAATGCTGGTCCTGGAAATGTTAATCGCTATGGAGGTATACCTCCCTTTACAGAAACTCAAAATTATGTGAAAAAGGTATTAGAAAATCTTAATCAGTACAAAAACATATAAAAAACAGGCTTAAGCCTGTTTTTTATATGTTTTTGTATATGTTTTTAAAGTCTTACAGCAGTGGAATATCTTCTATTATAATTATCTGCATTTAGGGAAGATATCATCACAACCTTTGCTCCACCAGAAGAAGCATGTACAAAATTACTGTTCCCTATGTATATTCCAACATGGTTAATCCTACTATTACTTCCATTATTAAAGAATACAAGATCTCCTACTTGCAATTGGCTACGTGTAATAGGAGTACCTATATTAGCTTGATCTCTAGAGGTCCTCGGTAAATTAATTTTCTTTTCCTTTAAATAATCTTTATAATATGTATTTAATATATGATAAACAAATCCTGAACAATCAAAACTATTAGGTCCAGCACTTCCATAATTATATGGTTTACCTAGATATTGGTCTGTAACGGATTGTATATTTTTAAGAGAAGAGTTTCTAAGATTTGATCTATTGGCAGAATCTCCTGTATTAATCTGCAATTCCACTATACTACTATCAATCCATCCTTCTTTAAAATCATTAGTAATTATATTATACCAACCATTATCATAACCTTTTATATATATATCTGAGTTTTTATTCAGACTAAAGACTACCTTACTC
>JGI24708J26588_10003902_pt1 | contig 10557 bp, 11 predicted proteins | sample BioPla1DNA2_FD_26588 | JGI IMG/M metagenome (IMG submission 26588) | reverse complement strand
AGGTAGATGCCACCCTTTGATAATATATAAGTCTTATTTGCTATTAAGTTAAGTATTTTAATATATTTAGAAATGCTTCTTTNTTCTATTAAGAAAATATTTAAATCCTCCGATATAAGAAATATAGGAATAGTTCCTACAAATCAAGGAGGATATCCTCCCAGTACCAAGGATGTTAACCAGGAGTGAAGCCAAGTTTTATGTAGCTTGGCCAAGAAGGAGGAAAAAGATGAATATACCTAAGATAAATCATAACAATGAAGCCATTATTAATAACACTTATAATGATAGACAGAAGCTAGGTCAGATTAAAGAAGAAGTGGTTCAAGATGATACCGCCGCGGTATATGAGAAAAAGATCTACCAAAAAGATCAGGCCACAATAGATAGGCTTATTGAAGAGACTGAAAGTAGTGCACAAAGATTAAGGGATTTGGTTGAGAGGATGCTACTAAAGCAAGGTCAAACCATTAATCAAGCTACTGATATCTATGGCTTATTACGAGAGGGTAAGCTAGAAGTTGATGAGGCTACCAGAGCCCAGGCTCAAAAGGATATTGCTGAGGATGGCTATTGGGGAGTAGAGCAGACTTCTGAAAGACTGTTTTCATTTGCCAAGGCTCTAACTGGAGGAGATCCCTCTAAAGCTGATGAGATGATAAGGGCTGTTAAGAAGGGATTTAAGTTAGCTGAAAAAGCCTGGGGTGGGAAACTACCCAAGATAAGCAAAGACACTCTTGATCGTACCATAAGTAAGATGGAGAAGTGGAGAGACTCGGTAAGTGAATAATAGGTAAGATGAGCAGTGGTATAATAAATACTGGCGTGTATATGATTAAAATATATACACGCCAGTTTGATTTATATGACAGTCTTATTTGGAGTCTTTATTCCTTTGGAAAGTAGGGTTTTGTTAAGAATATTTGTTTACCGTACCTAGAGGATTTAAAGTAACTATAGGCAGATTCAGCCTTTTCCTTATCATTAAATATTCCAAACACTGTAGGTCCGCTACCGCTCATAAGTGATGTTAGAGCTCCCCTGTCCTTCATGATTTCTTTAATTTTCTCAATAATAGGATATTCTTTTGCGGTTACAGTCTCAAGGATATTATCCATATGGGAGCTTAGCTTATCTAGGCTACCCTCTTCTAGTGCACTTATCATAGTTAAGATATCTGGATGACTTATATTATTTCCATCCAAACGCAAATTCTCATAAACATATTTTGTTGATATGCTAACACTTGGTTTGACAAGCAATATGTAGCAATCCGGCATATGAGGTAAGGGTTTAAGTATTTCCCCTATTCCTTCAGATAATGCAGTTCCCATAAGTAAGCAGTAGGGAACATCTGCACCTAATTTTACACCTATAGCCATAAGTTCATTTAGAGATAATCCTGTATTAAATAAGTTGTTTAGTCCCTTTAGAGTGGCAGCAGCATCAGCACTTCCCCCTGCAAGACCTGCAGCAACTGGAATGCTTTTGTTTATGTGTATGTTTAGGCCACTTTCAATAGGGCATTTCTCATGAAATAATTCCACAGCCTTATATACAAGATTTCTACGATCTGTGGGAAGAAAGTGGAGATTGGAACGTAAGGTTAAGGATTTGGATTTTGTCTTTTTTATTCGGAGGGTGTCATATAAATTAAGGGTCTGCATAATCATACTTACATCATGATAACCATCCGGACGTTTTCTAATTACATCTAAGCCAAGATTTATTTTGGCATAAGCTTTAATTGTTATGGAGTTCATTATAACCTCCTAGGTTTTTATAAGTTAATTATAAAGAAGACAGGGGAAACGTCCCCCTGTCTGCATTCTATCATAATGATTAGGTCTTTACAATTAGAAAGCTTAATCAAAGAACTTTTTAAAAATATCTATAAGTTTGAATCTAACCTTTATGGGGGTGTCTTTGCACTTTAAGGATTGAAACTCTTCCTCAGTCAATAGAAATTCTAGTTTTTCTTCTCCCTCTTCATCAATAATACTATAGCTTTCATCAACAAAGCATAAGGGTGGAAACATTACACACCACCAGTTCTTGCCCTTTGCATTACCTATATGTACTTGAAGCGCCTCATAGTTTCCAGGTGGAAAGGCAAATTCCCCATAAACTTTCATTGGAAAATATGTAGGTGATAGGGAGACTGATACAGGATAAGTGTAGCCTTTATCATATATGGTTTGCTCTGCAACTTCTTTAATAAAGGACATATTATCTATTATAATCTCTCTTGCCTCATCCTTATCTTTGGCGTCCTTAAGATAGGGAGAGAGGGATTTGACTAGAGCATCCTTTACTTGGTATTTAAGCTCTTGATCTTCATCGGTATCACTATTTGCAATTACATGAAAGCGAATAATATCCTTTGCAATGGCCTTTTGAATGCTTTGTCTATCTATATTTGCATATACATTTATGGTTTTTGTAAGAATCCATGAAGATAGTATTATGGTAAGCAATAAAAAGAACCGTATTTGCTTATCTGTTTTTGAGTTCAGCATGTTTTTTTTATGTATAAAGTTTATTTTTATTTTATATAATAATTTTCTAAGCATATTTCCTCCTAAATAGATGTGATATTTAATTATTGACAAAAAGTTGATGGACTATACGAGAACCTATAATTATAGTTTTGAATAAATTGAAATAATGAAAAACTCTTGAACTTAAAGTAGATTAATAGTAAAATGAATAAGCGTTATATACGAGGAAAGGCATGGTTGTTGATATGGTTAATAAAGCACCGATTGGTGTGTTTGATTCAGGAGTTGGAGGACTTACTGTAGTAAAGGAGATTATGAATCAAATACCTGGTGAGTCAATTATATATTTTGGTGATACTGCTAGACTTCCTTATGGAAGCAAATCTAAGAAAACCGTTATTAGGTATACTAGACAAATTGTCCATTTCCTAATGCAAAAGAATGTTAAAGCCATTGTAATCGCTTGTAATACAGCCAGTGCATTTGCACTAGAGACCGTTAAAAGTGAGATAGATATACCCATTATAGGAGTTGTTAAGCCTGGTGCAAAGGTGGCTGCAGAGACCACCAAGAATGGAAGAATTGGTGTTATAGGTACAGAGGGAACCATTCAAAGTGGCATATATAGTCAGATTCTAAGTAAGACCAATCCTAAGGTAGAAGTGTTTGGGAAGGCTTGCCCCCTTTTTGTACCTTTGGTTGAAGAAGGGCTTATTGATGATCCAGTAACCTATGAGATGACCAGAAGATATATTAGTGGATTAGTGGATAAGGATATTGATACCTTGGTACTTGGATGTACCCATTATCCTTTGTTGAGAAAGACTATAAGAAAAGTTGTGGGCAATGATATTAATCTTGTCAATCCAGCATATGAAACTGCTAAATCACTTACACAGGTTCTGTCTACTTATGGACTATATAATGATTCCATAGCCAAGACCAATCATAAATTCTATGTAAGTGACGGGGCAGAAAAGTTCAAGAGTTTTGCAAATACAATATTGCCTTGTGAAGTAGTAGAAACTAAGGACATTAATATCGAGGAACTTGGTTGATTGATCTGTGACAAGCTACAAAGAAAGGTATAACTTTTAAGATGAAAAGAAAAGTCAGTATATATATAGAGGGAAGCCTTAAGGATGACCAAGGGGAGAATATAACTACCACTACTGAGGGAGAGTATGTTTTCTTTAATGATAAGCATGTTATAAGGTATAAAGAAATAGTAGAAGACAGTGGACAAGCTTCAAGAACTACACTTAAAATATCTCCTGGACTGGTTGAAATGTCTAAGAAGGGAGAAAGTGTTACCCATATGGTTTTTGATCTGTCTAGGGAAACGGAATCAGTATATGATACCCAGTATGGAAGTCTTTATTTTCAGGTTAAGACTACTATTATTAACATAGAGGAGAAAGAGAATCAGCTTTTTCTTCACATGGAATACGCCCTTTCAAATATGGGTAATCCTATCTCAGAAAACTGTCTTCGTGTAAGAATAAAGGGAATCTAGATAATCATAATAAATAAAAACAGGTGTTAGGAGGAAAAAGCCTTACACCTGTTTTTTATCTACTATTATTTTTCTCTTATAAAACCTTCATCATCAAAGTCCACATTAAAAGATATACTATCCATGAACTTGTAATATGCCTTTCGTTCTTCTTCCTCAGTAATCATATAAGTATACATGTTTTTGTTCATAACAGGAAGAAGCTGAACATCTGTGGAACCATCAGGATTAAGATATATCTTTAATAGCCCAGATTCTCTTGTTGAGGAATTAAACCAGTAGTTACCTAGACTGTAGGCTATGGTTTTACCCTTATAAAATTCAATTCCTTGCATAACATGGGGATGGCATCCAATCACTGCATCTGCTCCTGCATCAATATATATTCTTGCTAGGTTTTTTTGATATTCTACTGGTTCATGAACTCTTTCCTTGCCCCAGTGTACATATATAATTACAAAATCACTGTTTTCTTTTGCTTCTTTTATAGAACTTACAATTAATGCAGGATCGTAGGTTCCTACCATGCCGGAACGTTCATTAGTTGCATACCAGTCCATGGCATAAATAACATGGGATGCTGCTACATATGCTATTTTTTTATCTCCAATAGTATAATAGATTGGTGCCTTGGCTCGGTCCATATTAGGTCCAGCACCTACATAATCTATACCAGCTTCCTCAAGGGTAGCAAAAGTATCATCAAGAGCTTCCCTTCCAAAGTCTAAGGCATGGTTATTAGCTAGGGATACAATATCTACACCCATTTCCTTAAGAATATTTACCCGTTTTGGATGGGCTCTAAAGGTATAAGATTTTTCTACAATTTCCTTCCCCCTAGTACTATATGCGAATTCATTATTAAGCATAAAGATATCTGCATTATTCATCTCATCAACAAGGTCTTGGGAGATTACGCCAAGGATGCCCTTATCTTCTTTATCGTACCTGGCAACCGGTTTTGAGTCCTCATCAAGATTTACGTCCCCTGCAAAGCTAAGTACAATAGGCTCCTTCTCTACAGGAGGCTCTGTGGGGGAGGGAGATGGTGAGGGAACTTCCTCATTAAGGGAACTACCTGGATCTTCTATATGAGTATCATCTTTATCTAAGTCATCAGAAAATGCAGGGGCTTTACCTTCATTACTGCCAAATGACTTTATTATGTCCTCATATGTAAAGGCCAATAGTATTATGAGTATTACAACTAAAGAAAAAAATATACTTGTTAATTTCTTATTCATATCAATCTCCTTATAAAATAAACAACTATTAAGTAAAAACCCCCTTACCTATAAATCCATGGTAAGAGAGTTTTCATAGTCAATATAATTACTTTTTATCTTTTTTAGCCTTATCTTTAATTTTTGCAAAAAATCCTTTTTTCTGAGCTTTTGGGTCTAGTCCACTTCTTAAGCCCTTAACGTCAGTAATATAAATACCACTGATTACTGCTTTAACTTCCTTTTTAACAGGAATTAAGTCAAATACTTTTGGATCACACATCATTGACATAACCTTAGGACCAATCTTGGCTTTAACAATAGGTACCTTGGAACGGCGGAGGTATTTGGGAGTCTGATCTAAGACCATCTTAGGTAGATTGGCTTCAGATAACTTCATCTTCTTCTTATCAATAACTAAGATAGAAAATGTCTGGGCAGCCTCTCTCATCTGCACTTCGGCCTCGTCCTGTCTTTTTTGTAATTTCTTTCCTACAAAATATAAAACTACCATTGCTACAACAAAGACTACAGCCACTATGGCTAAAACAATTAATACGGTTTTCATGTACTATGTACCTCCTGATTTCTTATTTATATAAATTTCCCTTGTCTTATATTTAGTATACCTGTAGGCCAATATTAAATCCATATTCCCTGTCTTTAATATCTCCTTAGGATTGGGCAATGACTATTGTATCATGTATTATTAAAAAAGAAAATAGTAAAATCAAAATAAGTTTGGGGTTTATATACATTTAAACTAGAGATTGATTCTTATCTAGCATTTCTTTTATAATACCCTGGACATGGGCTCCCAGATGTTTTTTTGTATCAGCATCTAGCTCTTTTGGATAAATAGGTTTGCCAAATTCAATAACAACCTTAGCAGGCTTAATCCAGGGCAAATGTTTTTCAAAAACCTCATCTGTATTAGTAAGGGCTACTGGAACAATAGCACATCCGGTCTTTTCTGCCACCTTAAAGCTACCTTCTTTAAAGGGAAGCATTTCTTTTTCCTGATTGCGAGTACCCTCTGGTGATATAAATATAGAATATCCTTCTTTAACCTGCTCTATGGCCTTTAAGATGGTCTTCATACCCTGCCTAATGTCTTGCCTATCAAGAAAGAGGCATTGAAGGTTTTTCATCCAGGTCCTAAGTATAGGAACTTTTCCTATCTCCTTCTTAGCTATAAATCCAGTCAAAGTAGGTAAGCTTACATATGATATGGGTATATCAAAATAGCTTCTGTGATTAGAAACATATAAGACAGGCTCATCTTTAGGTACGTTTTCAACACCCACCACTGTCCTTTTGACTCCTGCTATAAAAAGAACAACATGAAAGGCTCCACACACAATTTTTTGTGAGCTGGCAACCTTAGCACGGTAATTAAACTTTCCCATAATAAATTCAATAGCGAATAAGGGAATACTAATTATAAAGAAGATTAGTAAAAATAAAATAATAAGAATAAGCCTCATAGCTTACCTCCCTTTGTTGATTGTTAGATTTTCTATTATTATATCATGAAATCATAGATTAGGAATGGACATATTAAAAGAAAATACTTCATTTTAGTATGAAAATAGATCATATAAAATGAAGTATTGCTGGTTCTAATCTATTGATTATTAATTAAGATAGTCATCTTCCTGATTATCCGATGGTATACTGGGATCAAGATCTTCATCTAGGTTATCATCATAGATATCAGTAGGGGTCTTATCAGGAGTATCTACTTCATCATAGTTATCATCAGACCCATGGTCTTCATCGGAATCTATATTAGGATCATAAGGATCATAATCGTCATCCTCTAAATCATCATTAGTAGTATCTTCTTCATCATAATAATCATCACTAGAGTCATCTTCTTCATCATAATCAGTAGTATCATCTGCTTGATCATAATCATCTTCTAAATCTTCTTCATCTGAATCATCGGTATATCCAAAGAAGCTTTCATGGTCAAAACCTTCTCTAAACATAGCTTGTGGTATACCATCTTCGTCTAAAAGATCACCCAATACAATATCAGGAATACCGTCACCATCCAGGTCGTCTCCCACAAAAACATCAAGAATATCATCACCATCCAGGTCTAATCCTATAACAGGAGGAGGGGTGGGGGTAGGGGTAGGTGTTGCTGGAGGAACATAGTTGATTAAAGAAGCATACTTTTCTTCATAATTAAAATCATCACTAGGTACATAATTGTAGTATTCATCTAAAGTCAACCCATTGTTATAAAGATAAGTGGCCAAGTCTTTTCCTACATATCTTATGTGCCAAGGTTCATAGGCATAGCCGGTTATATGGGATTTATCTTTAGGGTAACGTATAATAAATCCATAATGATGTGCATTTTCTGCAAGCCATTTGCCTTCTGGGCAATTAGCAAAGGCAGTTATTAATCTGTAACGAATGGACTTTACAGATACGTCCATGGCAAGCCCGGTTTGGTGTTCGCTGGTGCCGGGAGCTGCTGAATAACTAAGGGTATGTATTTTTCCTTTATTAACAATGTTATTTAAGAATATTTCCTTTTGTCTTTTATATGATCTGTAACCGGATACACCATATAGGGTATGGCCGTCCTCTAGTGCAGCATTAAATAGGGATTCTATGGCTTTTGCTGCATCCTCACGCATTAATTTTCTTTCGCTATTACCGGGTAGGTCAAAATAAATTTTGGGGGTAACTAAGTTATCAGGTACATAATCTTGTGGTAAGCAATATTCTTTATTTACATATACAGTAGGGCTTGATGGATCAAGGTCCATCTCTGTTGCAGGAGTCCACTGATTATTTGGGTCCTTTGTTGACATTTGATCCTCTTCCTTATTGTTGTTATTATCATCATATTCTGGGGAAGTAGGTAAATATGTATTATTGTTAGAATTATCTTTGTGTATATCACTGATTACGTCAGTAGAAGCTGATGCTAATCCTTTATCTGAATTAACATGCCGGGTTAAACTATCTAACTTATCTTTGCTAAAGATAAGATATCCAGCCAGGGATAGTATAAGTGCTAAACATATAATAATAGGTAATTTCCCTTTTTTCATAATTAATCCTTTCGTATAGATAAAAAGATGACAGTAATTAAAATAAGCCATAGGAGGTATGATATAATCAGCAACCTACTATGGCAGTATACTTAGAAGACTTCATACTCATTTATCATAAATTTGTAATTTGCATTTTACTTAAAAGCTTAAGTTATAGTAAGTTGGCAAGTAGTAAGTCAAGCTTGGTTTTCGTAAATATTATAACATAAAACACCTAGCAAGTGAATACAAGTTTATGGTAGTTATTTAGTATCGCTATTGTCATTAAGTAATTTGGCCTTTAAGTCAAATAATTTATTTGAAAGATCCACATATACATTGTGGGGATTGACAAGTCTTCTAGATTCATCCCAAAGGGTATCCTGTTCCTTGCTGCAGTAATCCCGAATATCCATAACTGATGGAGAGGTATACACACATTCACCATCCTTAAATATTGGAACTAATAACTCACGAAGTGTATAGCTATTAGGTTTTAGATAAGTTTTCTTCCAAGTTGCTATAGGATCAAATAGGAGAAGGGGCTTGTCTGATGAAAGTTGTTCTTCTTCTAAAGTTATTAAATCGGCTTTTATCTTACCGCTATCTTTATCATAAACTCTATAGATCTTTTTGTTACCTGGATTAGTAATCTTCCATTGATTATCAGATAATTTTATCCGAGGTATAAACTGATCTCCTTTTTTTATGGCTGCAAGCTTATAAACCCCACCAAAGGAAGGGCAATCTTTTGATGTAATCAGCTTTGTGCCAACTCCCCAGGAATCTACTCTGGCTCCCTGTAATTTTAAAGCTTCTATAATGTATTCATCTAAGTCACTAGAGGCTGTGATTGTAGCCTCTTCAAATCCGGCTTCGTCAAGCATTTTCCTTGCTTTCTTTGATAGGTAGGCAAGGTCGCCACTATCAAGACGAATACCATATTTTTCGGGCATTTTGTTATTAGCTTGAAGCTCTTTGAATACAGTTATAGCATTGGGAATACCACTACGTAATGTATCATAGGTGTCTACCAGTAGGGTTGTATTAAGTGGATAAAGCTCTGCATATTTACGAAATGCTGTTAGTTCATCCCCAAATGTCATTATCCAGCTATGGGCATGGGTGCCAAGAGCAGGTAAATCATATAATTTGGCAGATAGGACATTGGAGGTTCCTATACAGCCTCCTATAACTGCGGCTCTTGCCCCAAGGGTTCCTGCGTCAGGGCCTTGGGCCCTTCTAAGTCCGAATTCCATAACAGGATCCCCATTTGCAGCATATGCCACCCGGGATGCCTTTGTAGCAATAAGGCTTTGATGATTTACTATATTAAGTATGGTGGTCTCAATTAATTGGGCTTCCATTATAGGGGCAACAACTTTAAGTAGTGGCTCCATAGGAAAGACAACAGTTCCTTCTGGTACTGCATAGATATCCCCTGTAAACTTAAAATCCCTTAAATAAGCTAGGAAATCTTCTTGGAATATCTTTAATGAACGTAGATAATCGATATCATCATCTGTAAATCTTAGGTCTTTAACATACTCTATCACCTGTTCAAGACCAGCACATATAGCATATCCGCCATCACAAGGATTGTCTCTATAGAATGCATCAAAGACTACAGTTTCATTCATATTATTATTGAAGTAACCCTGCATCATGGTTAGTTCATAAAAGTCTGTAAGTAGTGTCAAATTTTGCCTGGACATTTCATCACCTTCGTTTGTATTTTTATATCGTAACATTATATCACATTTCACAAGAACCAAGATATATTAGTTTACAAGCAAAGTCAAGAAAACATTTAATTCATTACCAACCCAATATAGGAGAATGTGGCAAAAAGCACCAGAAATTTTTATATATAAAATTGTAATTCCTGGATTTAATGATACAGTAGAGGACATAAGAAAGATAGGTCAGTTTATTTCAGAGAATTGTCATAACTACAAAGGTATGGAACTCCTGCCTTATCATAGGTTAGGAAGAGGTAAATATAAGAGCCTTGGTAGAAGCTATGAATTAAAAGACCTAGTGACTCCCTCAGATGAGCACATGAAAATACTTAATAAAGAATTGTTTGACATGGGTATAAGCCTATACCAATTTTAAACTGAAATTGGTTCAGACGGGCACAGCTTCTTCTAGACCCCCAATCCTTATTAATATAAAAGAAACAATAAAACACCTGATATCACACATATATATGATGTCAGGTGTTTTGTTTCTGGCACTTCGCAATATTATGTAGA
>JGI24708J26588_10003901_pt1 | contig 10558 bp, 10 predicted proteins | sample BioPla1DNA2_FD_26588 | JGI IMG/M metagenome (IMG submission 26588) | reverse complement strand
GTGCGAAGGTAGTTGTCACATTTTTCTATTTCGTTTGCCATTTGTGTTCTACTTATCGTTGAGAAAACTGGATGTGTTGTCGAGTGATTGCCAACTATATGCCCCTCGTTTATCATTCTTACTGCCATTTGCTGTCCTAAATTTTCTTTTAAATATGGCAAAGTCACAAAAAATGCTGCAGGCACTTGCTTTTCTTTTAAAACATCAAGAATTTTACCTGTATATCCATTTTCATACCCACAGTCAAAGGTCAAATAAATCACTTTATCTTTTGTTTTTGTATCAAGTGCCAAAGCACCAAACGAGTCTAAATATTTTTGATTTTCAACAGATGTGCTATGAGGCTTTCCGTCCTTGCCCACTCCAAAACTGTACTGAACACCTTTTGTGCTAAGCCCTTTATTATTGTTTGGGTCTTGGGCTGTCATTTTTATTTCTTTTAGTGGCTTTCGCCCTGTTAGAGTTTTTCCTGTTTGCACCTTTTCTTTAGACGGTTCAACCGCAACGGATTGCGCAACTTTAGTGGTTTTTTCACCTTGCTTTGAAGTAGAAATTTTAGTCGGGCTAACTGTTGTTTGCTCCTTGCTATTTTTTTCTTTATTACAAGATGTAAAACATAAGAGCATTACACATAAAATAAAAATCTTAGCTGTTTTTTTCATATCTATTACTCCTTTCCATTAATTTTATTATCAATATGTTAAAAACGCAAGGGACTTTTTAAAAAGCCCCTTGAACCTTATTATTTAATAATGTTTTGTGCGTTGTCGACAAAATCAGTCATTGTCTTAAATGCTTTATTTGCATTTTTCTTTATTTTTCGTTTAGATGAGCGACTCATCATACCGTTTCCTAACATTGCAGTAGCCCCACCAATTGCAAGGCCTAAACCTACACCCCTTAGTGCAGATGATGATTTTCCATTCACAATTATCCCTCCATTCTGTGGTACAGTTATTATATCCTAAAATAAAGGGATATATTCTATCTTTTTCTATATTATTCGTTTGCAAAAACATAGTAAAATATGGTATACTAAATGATGTTAAAATTTTATATATGGTTTTTTTCGAGGAGGATTTTTCCGTTGAATACCCAAAAGCGCGCCGCTGCAATACACGACATATCAGGTTTTGGACGATGTTCTTTAACCGTTGCCCTACCAATACTATCCTTATCAGGAATCGAAGCAGTTGCAATGCCAACAGCCTTGCTTTCTTCTCATACGGGAATTGAAGGGTATACATACAATGATTTGACGGATGAAATGCCTCTGTTTTTAAATCATTGGGATAATTTAGGCCTTGAATTTGATGCCATTTTTAGTGGTTTTTTAGGCTCACAAAAACAAATAGAAATTGTAAGTGACTTTATTGACACTTTTAATACTCCTGACACTATCGTCTTGGTAGACCCTGCGATGGCTGACCACGGCAAAATGTATGCCACNTTTGATAAAGCATTTGCAAAAAAGATGGCTACCCTTTGCAAAAAGGCAGACATAATTGTTCCTAACATTACCGAGGCATTTTTTATGCTTGATATGGAATATTTTGAGGGGCCATATTCTCAAGAGCAAATCGAAACAATGCTAAAAGAACTCTCAAAACTAGGGCCTACAAAAGTTGTTTTAACAGGAGTTTGCTTTAACGATTGTGAGCTTGGTGCTGCAAGCTATGACTCGCTAACCGGCGCAATCGAATACGCTTTTTCTCCTTTTATTAACCAATATTATCACGGTACTGGCGATATTTTCTCAAGCGTTTTGCTCAGTGCAATTCTAAGAGGTTTTGGGCTTGACCAAAGCATTCATATTGCTGTTGATTTCATATATGACTGCTTAATTCGCTCTGACAAAGCTAAATCTGATGCACTGTGGGGAGTAAATTTTGAGGCAGGATTGCCAAAACTTGCAAAAACTCTCGGCTTGATTTGAGGTAACTTAAAATGGCTGTTTTAAATATAGTTTTAATCGAACCAGAAATACCGCAAAACACTGGCAACATTGCAAGAACCTGTGCCGCAACAGGCGCAAGGCTTCACTTAGTCGGCCCTATGGGTTTTAAGATTGATAATGCAAAATTAAAGCGTGCAGGTCTTGACTATTGGCATTTGCTTGATATTACGTATTATGATAATCTTGATGATTTTTTTACTGAAAATAATGGTGGGAGTTTTTTCTACTTTACTACAAAAGCTATGCATAAGCATTCTGATATAAACTATCCAGACAATTCATATATAGTTTTTGGAAAAGAAACTGCGGGTCTTCCTGAAAAATTGTTAAAAGATAACCCAAACAACTGTGTGCGTATTCCTATGATTGATGACGCTCGTAGTCTTAACCTTTCAAACGCTGTTGCAGTTGGTGCTTATGAAGTTTTAAGGCAATGGGATTTTCCAAATCTTTTAAACAACGGCAAGCTCACTCAGTATAATTGGTAATTTTTATTTATCATAAAACAATTAATAAAATCGGAGGGATACAAAATGAATAAGACACTAATTATAACAGACACAAGTAGCGATATTCCAATAGAATACCTCGAACAAGATGAGTTTAATGTTTTATCTATGATATTTAATATTAACGGTAAACCATTTTGCGAGGGCGTTGACTTTACGCACGAAAATTTCTACGAGATTATTCCAAAGCGTGAGGTTATATCTTCATTTCAAATCCCCGCAGCAATCTATATTGACAGGTTTCGACTTGCACAAAAAGCTGGTTATGAAAATGTTTTAGTCATTACTAGTGATTCTCAAACTAGCCCAATGTTTTCATCAGCTATTGAGGGGCGTGGTATGTTTTTAGAGCAAAATCCTGACTCAAAGCTCAATATTCAGATTTTTGATTCTATGACATATTCTATGGGTACAGGTCTTATAGTTCTTGAGGCTGCAAAGCTTGCAAAATCTGGTGAGAGCATTGATACTATAATTTCCGTTATTAATGATTTGGCAAAAAGCATACAGCTTATTGTTAATTCTTTTAGTATTCGCAATCTTCGTGCTGATGCACCACTAGATTGGATAAAAAAAATGGCAAATGAGATTACCCACCCTTTCCCTACCTTTAATATTATTGAAAGTGATGCTATTGAGCTTCCAATTGTTAAAGGTGACCACACAGCTTTTGACCAGTTTTTTGGCTATTGCTATGAGGCGTTAATTAAAAATAAACCTCCTTATGCAATTGGATATGCAATGCGTGCCAAAGAGGCTCGTGCTATTGCCATTTTGCTTGAAGAGGAGCTTGGATATCCACCTGTTGCAATTTATAAAGTTGGAGCTTTTTCAACTTATTGTGCTGGCAGGGCTGCAATTACTCTGGCTTTTGTTGGAGATAATAGAAAAGAATAATAATTTAAGTTTATTTATATTTTTTAATGTTTATAATATACTTATTATCATTAGATTTTATACACGAAAGGTTTGGTTTTAAAATGGTATTAAACAAAAAAACAATTGAAGACATTGATGTAAGCTCTAAAAAAGTTCTTGTGCGTTGTGATTTTAATGTTCCGCTACAAGATGGTGTAATCACAAACGACAAGAGAATTATGTCTGCTCTACCTACAATAGAGTATTTAATAAAAAACAATGCAAAAGTTATACTCTGCTCTCATCTTGGCAGACCTAAGGGCGAGTTCAAGCCTGAATTCTCCTTAGCACCTGTTGCAGCTCGCCTATCAGAAATCTTAGGCAAAGAAGTGAAAATGGCAAAAGATGTTGTAGGTGAAGATGCAAAATCACTTGCAGATTCCTTAAACGATGGCGATGTTATGATTCTTGAAAATGTTCGTTTTCATAAGGAAGAAACTGCAAATGATGAAGAATTTTCAAAAGCTTTGGCATCACTTGCAGATGTTTTTGTAAACGATGCTTTTGGTACTGCTCACAGGGCACACTCTTCAACAACAGGCGTTGCAACTTTTCTTCCTGCTGTTTGCGGATACCTTATTCAAAAAGAGCTTGACTTTATGAACAGTGCTATCGAAGTTCCAAAGCGTCCACTTGTTGCAATCCTTGGTGGAGCAAAAGTGTCTGACAAAATTGGCGTAATTAATGCACTGCTAGAAAAGGTTGACACTCTTATCATCGGCGGTGGTATGGCATACACATTCATCAAAGCTATGGGATACGGCATTGGAAACTCTCTTTGCGAGGAGGACAAAATCGACCTTGCAAAACAAATGATTGAAAATGCAAAAGCAAAAGGTGTAAACCTTCTTCTTCCTGTTGATTGCCACATTGGCAAAACATTTGAAGAAAACACAGAAGATTCTTTTGTTGATTTTGACAAAATGCCAGATGATTGCTTAGGGCTTGATATTGGGCCAAAATCGCAGGATTTGTTTGCAAAAGCTGTTGCAGATGCAGGCACTATTGTTTGGAATGGCCCTATGGGTGTTTTTGAATGGGACAAATTTGCTTCTGGTACAATTGCTGTTGCAAATGCCGTTGCAAACTCAAATGCAATTAGTATAATTGGTGGTGGCGACTCTGCTGCTGCAGTTTATAAATTTGGATTGGCAGACAAAATGTCTCATATTTCAACTGGTGGTGGTGCTTCCCTTGAGTTGCTTGAGGGCAAAGAATTGCCAGGAATTATAGCTTTGAATGATAAATAATCAAATAAAATTTAATTTTATATAAACTTTTTTAGGAGTGTTTAACTATGAACAAAGAACTTCGTAAGGCAGTAATTGCTGGCAACTGGAAAATGAACAAAACCCCTCTTGAGACTGCTGAGCTTATTAATGAGCTCAAGCCTCTTGTAAAGGATGCAGATTGTGATGTTGTTGTTTGTGTTCCTTATGTTGATTTGCAAACAGCTCTTTACTGCGCAGAGAATACAAATATAAAAGTAGCTGCACAAAACTGCCACTGGGAAACAAGTGGTGCTTACACAGGTGAAATTTCTACAACAATGCTCAAAGAAATGGGCGTTGAGTATGTTGTTACTGGGCACAGCGAGAGAAGGACCTATTTTGGTGACACTGATATTACAGTTCAAAAGCGCACCCGTGCAGCTCTTGATGCTGGTATGACTGTTATCCTTTGCATTGGAGAATATCTTGAGCAACGTGAGCAAAACATAACTTTTGAAGTTGTAAGTATGCAAACAAAAATTGCTCTTGAAGGCGTAAAAGAAGAAGAGCTTGACCGTGTTATCATCGCTTATGAGCCTGTTTGGGCTATTGGTACTGGTAAAACTGCAACAGCTGAGCAAGCAAATGAAGTTAACAAGTTTATTCGTGAGCTTATTGCAGAGCTTTATAGCCCTGAGGCTGCTGACAAGTTCGTTGTTCAATACGGCGGTTCTATGAACGCACAAAATGCAGAGGAGCTTCTTGCACAACCTGATGTTGACGGTGGGCTCATTGGCGGTGCGTCTCTTAAAGTTGCAGATTTTGCCACCATTGTAAAAGCTGCTTCAAAGTAATAACAAGGAGAATAATGTAATGACAAAACCTCTTGTACTTTGTATAATGGATGGCTACGCCATTTCTCAAGATGAGTATGGTAACGCTATAAAGTCTGCAAAAACGCCAAATTTGGACAAGCTTTTTGCAACTTGCCCTAGCACCACAATTGGGGCATCCGGACTTGATGTTGGCTTGCCTGACGGTCAAATGGGCAACAGTGAAGTTGGGCATACTAATATTGGTGCTGGTCGTGTTGTTTATCAAGAGCTTACAAGAATTTCTAAATCTATAAACGATGGTGATTTTTTTCAAAACGAAGCTTTTCTACAAGCAATTGAAAACTGCAAAAAAAACAATAGTGCCTTGCACCTTATGGGACTGTTGTCTGACGGCGGTGTTCACAGCCATAATACACATCTTTATGCATTACTTAAAATGGCAAAGATGAGCGGTGTTGACAATGTTTTTGTCCACTGTTTAATGGACGGACGAGATGTTCCTCCAACATCGGGCAAGGACTTTGTTGTAGAGCTTCAAGATAAAATTGATGAAATTGACGTAGGTAAAATCGCTACAGTTATTGGCAGATACTATGCTATGGATAGAGATAATCGTTTTGAGCGTGTTGAAAAAGCTTATGATGCAATGGTTTTTGGTAAAGGTATTTATAACGAAAACCCTGTTGCTGCCATTGAGAGTTCTTATAATCAAATAGATGCAGATGGTAAAAACATTACTGATGAGTTTATCATTCCTACTGTTTGCTGTGAAAATGGTAAAATAAGTGCAAACGATAGTATTATTTTCTTCAACTTCCGCCCTGATAGGGCAAGAGAAATCACAAGGACCTTTGTCGATGAAGATTTTGACGGATTTAAACGCGAGTTTTTCAATGTGTTTTTTGTTTGTATGACACAGTATGAGGCAACAATGCCTAATGTTGAAATAGCTTTTAAACCACAGTCGCTTAACAATACTTTGGGTGAGTATCTTGCATCTAAAAATAAAAAGCAACTGCGTATTGCAGAAACTGAAAAATATGCTCATGTAACATTTTTCTTTAACGGTGGAGTTGAGAGTGTAAACGATGGTGAGGATAGAATTTTAGTTGCCTCTCCAAAAGTTTCTACATACGACCTTCAACCTGAAATGAGCGCTTATGAAGTTGCAGACAAGGTTGTTGAAGCTATTAATACTGACAAATATGATGTTGTTATTCTCAACTTTGCAAACTGTGATATGGTTGGGCATACTGGAATTTTTGACGCAGCACAAAAAGCTGTTGAAGCTGTTGATTTTTGTGTTGGCAAAGTTGTTGATGCAACACTGTCAAAGGGTGGAGCCGTATTGCTAACATCTGACCACGGTAACGCTGAAAAAATGTATGAGCCTGACGGTTCTCCGTTTACTGCTCACACAACAGCACCTGTTCCTTTCCTTGTTGCAGGATATGATTGCAAGCTAAGAGATGGTGGAATGCTTTGCGATATTGCACCTACAATCCTTGATATGCTAAACCTTCCTGTGCCAGAAGAAATGACGGGAAAATCATTAATCTAACTAAATTATTAAAACTGGAGCATTATTTTTAATGTTCCAGTTTTTTATGTCTTAAAATACTGGTAAAGTAGTTTTACTTTACCAGTGGTTTTTTGTAATCATAAGAACTGTTAAATATATTGTTGCCATTATTAATGTAAAATTGTATTTTGTTTTAAACAACACTAAAAAACCTAGTAGATAAAGGAAAAACAATGTAATAACAGAAAAAACAGTAAGCATTCTGCTGGCTGTTTTCTCTTGCATTTTTATGCATAATAAATAATAAATTGCCCTACCACCATCAAGTTCAAAAATAGGCAATAAGTTAAATATTGCAAGTGATAGATTTATAGCTATCGCTTTGTTTGTCCAGCTCATATTTGTAAGTAATGCGGTAAAGAAAGCTACTGAAAAATTCATCAATGGCCCTGCTAAAGCTACAATTGCCTCTTTGCCAAGTGATAATTTTGTATTTTGACCTCTTGAAATTTTCATTCCCAGTGCATTTATTTCAACATTTTTAGGAGGTTGTTCAAAAAATATTAAGCAAGCCAAATGAGCAAACTCGTGTAGCACGGCAGCCATAAGTGCAAAAACAGCGGTGTTGCTTTTATCAAAAATCATCAAAAGCATAATCACCGCTGAAAACATAAAACCAATATGCACCTGTGTTCCAAAAAAATTAAATCTCATAATACATCGTCAAGTGCCAAGAGTGGATTGTATTTTATGTTGCCTATTCTTATTTCAAAATGCAAATGAGGACCCGTTGAATAGCCTGTGCTTCCTACCTTTGCTATTGTTTCCCCTGCTCTTATATTTTCTCCCGTTTCGACTAACAGCTCAGAGCAGTGGCAATAAAAAGTTGCAAGCCCATCACTATGTTCTAGCAAAACATATTTACCCGCCTTGTCATCTTCACCTATTTTTTTAACAGTTCCATTATATGCCGCTGCAATTCTTGAACCTTCTGGTGCTGCAATATCAAGCCCACCGTGGAAACCGTATCTGCCTGAAATTGGGTCTTTTCTAAATCCAAAAGGCGAGCTCACCTTTCCCTCTGGCAAAGGATTACTGATTTTTGCCGTTATAGTATATGGAGCAAAACTCATATTCGTTGGAGCTTTTCCATTTTCTAAAATCTCGTTTATACCACCTTTTCCAAGTCGCATACTTTTTTGTGGAATGGTACTATGTGTAATCTCTTCATCTTCATTTTTCCAATTGTTTGGGCTTGCCATTGCAAATTCAACGGCATTTTTAAAAGCATTTTTTACCCCACTTATTCCAGCATCGTAAGACATTTCTTTTCTTATTTCATTTTTGAAATTATCAAATGAAATTACACTAATCTTTGAGAACAATAGCAACCCCCCAAACAATAAAATGCATAAAATTGTTTGAACCATTGCCATATAGGTCATGTAGTCTCTCGGTTCTTCTTGCTCATCCTTTGATCGTCTCATTACAGGGTCTTGAAAATTTTCATCCCTTATGCATCTTTGTGGTAGTTCCTGCCTGTTTTCCATAATATCACCCTTTAAATATATATTATGGATATGCTATTTTAATGCCTGATAAATTAAAAATTATGATAACCTTGATTTGAAGTCTTGATACCCAAATTCTCTTATTATCTCTAACTTTCCGTCAGCCCTTGCAACTGCAATTGAAGGAAGATTTATACCGTTGAAGGTGTTGTTTTTAACCATTGAATATATCGCCATGTCGCAAAAAACAAGTCTATCCCCTACTTTTAGCTCTTTATCAAAGCTATAGTCCCCTATTATATCGCCCGCAAGGCAAGTCACACCGCCAAGTCTATAGTCATATTTTTTGCTCTTTGGCACTCCCGCACCTATTACATTTGGCCTGTAGGGCATTTCGATTACATCGGGCATATGGCAAGCCGCTGATGTATCTAAAATAGCAATGTTTATGTCATTTGTTATTATATCCAAAACCGTGCTTACTAGATATCCAGCGTTAAGTGCTACTGCCTCCCCAGGCTCTAAATATACTTCCACATCATATTTCTGCTTAAATCTTTGAATGCAATCAATCAATGTTTTTGTGTCATAATCTTCTCTTGTAATATGATGTCCACCGCCAAAATTTATCCATTCCATTTGATGAATATATTCTCCAAACTGAGCTTCGATAGCATTTAAAGTTAAAATCAAATCATCGCTATTTTGCTCGCAAAGAGTGTGAAAATGCAGCCCGCTAATTTTGCCTAGCATATTTTTATTAAAATTCTCGGCGGTTACACCAAGCCTTGAGCCATAGCTACAAGGATCATAGATGCTACTTTTTTGCGTTGAGTAATTTGGGTTTATTCTTATCCCAAATTTTTTTGCCGAGTTTTTTGCCTTGTCTTTATACTTATCCCACTGGGAAAAAGAGTTAAATATAATATAGTCGCATATTTCTAAAACTTCATCGAACTCATTTTCTAAATATGCGGTTGAAAAAATATGATTTTCTCCACCCATTTCTTCGTGACCTAGCTTTGCCTCAAAAAGTCCGCTTGCAGTTGTACCGTTTATATACTTTCCTATAAGCGGATAAAGCGAATACATTGAAAATGCTTTTTGAGCGAGAAGCACTTTGCATTCCGCTCTTTTTGCAACTGATTTTAGACACTCTAAGTTTTTTATCAACAGCTTTTCATCAACAACATAGCAAGGAGTTTTAATCGAATTTATATCAAATTTCATATCAGTCCACCAAAACTGGATTCCAGTCCTCTGTCCAAGGAAGTCCCCACTCGTTTAGAGCTTCCATAAACGGGTCTGGGTCAAACTCTTCAATATTATATACTCCCGCTTTGCCCCATATTCCGTTCATAATTAACATTGCCCCAATCATCGCCGGAACACCTGTGGTGTATGAAACCGCTTGACTTTGAACCTCTTCGTAGCACTCTTCGTGATCACAAACATTATAAATATAATAGCTTCTTTCTTTGCCGTCTTTTACGCCTTTAAAAATGCAACCAATGTTTGTTTTACCCTTTGTACGTGATCCAAGTGTTGCAGGGTCTGGCAAAATAGCCTTTAAGAATTGGAGTGGAACTATTTTTTGGCCATTAAAATCTATTGGCTCTATTGATGTCATTCCTACATTTTCAAGGCATTTTAAATGCGTTAAATAGCTTTCGCCAAAGGTCATAAAAAACCTTATCCTCTTTATGCCTTTAAGATTTAGTGCAAGGCTTTCTATCTCTTCGTGATGAAGAAGATACATATCCTTTTCACCAATTTGCGGAAAATCAAAAACTCTTTTTATTTCCATTGGCTTTGTTTCAACCCACTCGCCATTCTCCCAAAAACTGCCGTTTGCTGTAACTTCTCTTATGTTTATTTCGGGATTAAAATTGGTTGCAAATGGATAACCGTGGTCACCTGCGTTTGCGTCTAAAATATCAAGATAATGTATTTCATCAAAATAATGCTTTTGAGCATAAGCTGAAAAAACACCAGTAACACCAGGGTCAAAACCACTGCCAAGAAGTGCACAAATTCCCGCCTCTTTAAACTTGTCCATATATTCCCACTGCCACTTGTATTCAAACTTTGCAG
>JGI24708J26588_10003898_pt1 | contig 10562 bp, 11 predicted proteins | sample BioPla1DNA2_FD_26588 | JGI IMG/M metagenome (IMG submission 26588) | reverse complement strand
AAACGTGGATTAAAATAGCGTTAGCAGGGGAGTAGCTCAAGTGGTAGAGCACTGGTCTCCAAAACCAGGGGCTGCGGGTTCGAGTCCTGTCTCCCCTGCCATTTTTATTGGATAAGATCATCAATCCCTGTCACTGCCGGCGCGCTTTCGCGGCAGCCGGAACTACTTAGGGATAATCCTTCTCGACAAACTCCCTGATATCACGAAAATCCTCGTAATGCATACCGACAGCCTCTCTTAGTTCTCTGGCGATGAACATGCGCGTGGCAATGACCAGATACCTCTTTCCCCGGGCCTTCAACAGGTTCATGGGACGTTCGAAATCCCCATCGCCGCTGACCAGTACAGCCATATCGTAATGCTCTATGGTGTTAAACATATCTAGAACGATCTCTATATCCAGGTTGGCTTTCTGCCTGTAAGTGCCGTCATCCTGCAGCACGCTCTTGAGGTCCTTGGTCACCAGTGAGTAGCCCATATAAGTGAGCGCTTTTAAATATTTGTCCTGCCGGGCATCGGGATGACCATCCTTGCCCACATAATAATTTGCATCGATTAAAGTACCTTTACTGCTAACATAATCCAACAGCTTGCGGGGATCGATCCACCACCCTAAATCTTTCTGCTGCATGTAAAAGAAATTGCCCCCATCAACAAAAAGTGATATCCTCACTTCTCCCCCCCCTTCTTATATATCTATTCGCGAAGAGGTGCTCTTTGCCTTTCTAATTTATTAAATTATTTAAATTAATTACATAATGCTCTCTGACTCTTTATTTATCCCGCCTCCGAGAGCTCCTCTGGGCCTTGCGGACCTCTGAAAAAAACCTTTTGCGGTTATGCCGGATCTTGTTTTTCAGCCTGAGCTGGCGATAAAGATCGGGCCCGAAGAACAGAAAGTAGTTCAAGACCGCCGCCAGGGCAGCAAGTTTATGCGGCAGCCTCTGAAAAATCATCACGCCTGCAAGCAGGGCCCAGTTGAGCCAGGCCAGGTATTTTACTTTCACCGGAAGGATAAAGAAGAGCAAAACCTGAAAATCGGGAAAAAGAAAAGCGAAAGCCAGAAATAAAGAGAGGTTGAGATAGACCCCCGTATAACCTGCCCCGGTGATAAAGGCCGCCGCCGTGGTGCCGATCATCCCCAGTAGATAGTAAAGGTTGAACTTGAAGGGACCCCAGGCCTGCTCCAGCCCTGTTCCCACCAGGTAGTAGAAATAGAGCACGAAGATGATCCACAAAGGCGAAGTTGAGGGAGGGATAAAGATATAGGTTATCAGGCGCCAGAGCTCACCCTGCAGAACAAGATCGCGATAAAGAACTAGCGAATCGATGGAGAGGCCCGCCGGTGCCACCAGATCCAGGATATAGATCAGCGCGTTGAAAGCGATGATGTAGACGATCAGGTTTTTTATCGCATACTTCCTGTATTTACGCTCCAGTTTGTTCAACCACTGCAAAGAGAACCACCCCTTTTAAAAAGATCTGCCGGGTAACCGGCTACTGCAGCTCCACTCCGCCGCTCAGCCGCTCTCTCCAAGGAGCTCTATAAAAGTAGCCTCATCGATAACGGTTACGCCGAGCTCGCGAGCGCGGTTAAGCTTGCCGCCCGGTTTATCGCCCACCACAAGATAATCAAGTTTGCCGCTCACCGATGAGAGAACCCTTCCCCCGCGCCTAATGATCAGCTCCGCTGCTTTGTTGCGGGTGTAGCGCTCCAGCGATCCGCTGAAAACAAAGCTTTTCCCCTCCAACATCCGCTCTTCTCCTGCAGTGCCCTTTGCCGCCGGCTCGCTGAAATTGACCCCCGCTGCGCTCAGCCGTTCCAACATCTCTGACGTCTGCGGCGCCTCAAAAAAACGGAGCAGCGCCCCGGCAATCTCCGGTCCGATCTCCGGCACCGCGGTGAGCTCTGCAAATCCGGCCCCACGCAGCTTCTCCATCTTGAGAAAATGACCCGCCAACAGCTGCGCCGCCCTCTCGCCCACAAAGCGGATCCCAAAACCGAAAAGAAGGCGGTGTAGCGGATTGCTTTTGCTATTTTTGATTTCGGATACCAGTTCTCTCGCCGACTTTTTGCCCAGGCCCTCCAGCGGTTCCAGCTGGGCTTCCTCCAGGAAGTAAAGATCGGCCAGGTTTTTCACTAGCCCCTCCCGCCAGAGCAGCGCAGCCCGCGCCGGTCCCAGCCCCTCGATATTCATGGCCCGGCGCGAAGCAAAATGAGCAATCCNNTCAANAATCTGCGCCGGGCAGGAGGGGTTAAAACAGCGGCGCGCNGCTTCCCCGGGGGGACGAATCACGGGCGAGCCGCAGGAGGGACAATGTTTCGGCATCTCGAAGATCTTTTCTGCACCGCTGCGCTTCTCCTCTAGCACCCGCACGATCTCGGGGATAATCTCCCCGGCCTTGCGGATAACCACCATATCACCGATCCGGACCCCTTTTTCGGCCAGGATATCCTCATTATGCAGGCTAGCCCGCTGCACCGTGGAGCCACTGATTAAAACCGGCTCGAGGACAGCCACCGGGGTGAGCGCACCGGTCCGCCCCACATTGATCAGGATATCGCGCACGCGTGTGCTCTTTTCTTCCGGGGGGTATTTGAAAGCGATAGACCAGCGGGGGCTGCGGGCGGTATTCCCCAAGCGCTCCCGCAGGAGCAGATCGTCAACCTTGATCACCACGCCGTCGATCTCATAAGGGAGTTCACTGCGCCGCTCTTCCCAGGTACGGCAAAAATCGCCGGCCTCTTTGATAGTGCGACAGAGCATCCGGTGGGGGCTGACCGGTAAGTGCAGCTGCTCCAGGTAAGCGAGCATATCGCTATGCGTGGTCACCGGCAGATTATGTTCTCCTAAACCGTAGAGATAAAGCCGCAAGGGCCTGGAGGCGGTAATGCGGGGATCAAGCTGACGCAACGAACCGGCAGCAGCGTTGCGCGGGTTGGCAAAGATCGGCTGCTCCTGTTCAAGCCGCTCCCTGTTCAGCGCTTCAAAATCCGCCCGGCTGATATAGACTTCGCCGCGCACTTCCAGCGTAACGGGCACGGCCAGCCTGAGCGGCACCTGCCTGATCGTCCGCAGGTTATGGGTGATCTCCTCCCCGGTAAAACCGTCGCCCCGGGTGGCGCCGCGGATAAAGCGACCTTCTTCGTACTGCAGCGATACTGCCAGCCCATCTATCTTCAGCTCGCAGATATAATCAACCGCGTCAAGCCCGGCCAGCCGGCGCACCCGGCTGTCGAAGTCGCGTAGTTCCTGGATCTCGAAAGCATTATCAAGCCCGAGCATGGGCAGCCTGTGCTCCAGGGTGGTAAAACCCGGCCGGGGGGCGCCGCCGACCCGCCCGGTAGGGGAATCATCGCTCCGCAACCCCGGAAAGCGCTTCTCCAGCTCGATCAATTCACGCATCAATCGGTCAAATTCATGATCGCTGATCAGCGGATCATCAAGAGTGTGATAACGGTAGTTATGCTCCGCAATCGCTTCCCTCAGTTCTTTAGCCCGCAAAGAGGCCTCTTCCATGCTCTGATTTTCCATGCTCTATCTACCTGCCATCGTTGTTTTCTACTACGGTAATATGTTATTAGAACCTTTGTCAACTATTATTCCCTAAATATACCCTCAGAGAAACAGCAGCCCCATCCCTGGAGGCATATCCCTTAAACCGGCAGGCAGATGCAGCCTAATTCCCTATTTCACAGCTGTTACGGCAACTGCCCAATATTTTCGTGTATATAGCTGATGATGTTTTCCAGGGCTGTGCCCGGGGTAAAGACGGCGTCGGCAGCCCCTTCCTGTTTGAGCACCGCCTCGTCCTCTGCGGGGATAATCCCGCCGACCAATAGAAGCACCTCCTCCATCCCTCTCTCCCGCAGCAACTTTTTTACCTGCGGCACCAGGGTCAGATGGGCTCCCGAAAGGATGCTNAGGCCAACAACGTCAACATCCTCCTGTAGCGCTGTTTCGGCGATCTGCTCCGGTGTCTGATGCAGCCCCGTATAGATCACCTCCATACCGGCATCCCGCAGCGCCCGCGCCACTACCTTGGCGCCGCGATCGTGTCCGTCGAGCCCCGGTTTGGCTACGAGTACCCTGATCTTGCGTTTCTCTGACATGATCACACCCCTTTACAATGAGTCAAAGTCACCGTCCCCATTACTCAGTACTTGTAGTTAGAATATTGGCTGCTCCCGGTATTCACCGAAAACTTTTTTGAGGGCGGAGATGATCTCCCCTTCGGTGGCGTAGAGTTGCGCCGCCTTCAGGATGTGGGGGATCAGGTTTTCGCTGCCGGCGGCAGCCTCGCCCAGCCGACGCAGCGCTTCCGCTACAGCAATATTGTCGCGGCGCTCTTTCAGCCAGCGCAGCCGCGCTATCTGTTTCTGCTCTACCGCCGCATCGATCTTCAACAGCGCTATATTCAGCGCCTCTTCGGAAGCAAAGCGATTTACCCCCACCACCACCCGTTCGCCCTTCTCCACAGCACGCTGGTAGGTGTAGGCGGCGTCGGCGATCTCCTGCTGGAAGAAACCCTTTTCAATGGCCGTAAGGACGCCGCCCAGAGCCTCGATCCGCTCGAAATAAGACTCCGCCTCCGCCTCCATCTCATCGGTGAGCGACTCGATAAAATAGGAGCCGGCCAGGGGATCGATTGTCTGGGCTGCGCCGCTCTCAAAAGCGATGATCTGCTGGGTCCGCAGGGCGATCTTTACCGCTTTTTCGGTAGGCAGCGCCAGCACTTCGTCCATAGAATTCGTATGCAGCGACTGGGTCCCGCCGAGAACAGCGGCCAGCGCCTCCAGGGCTGTGCGCACAATATTATTTTCCGGTTCCTGCGCCGTAAGACTGCACCCCGCCGTCTGGGTATGAAAGCGCATCTTCCAGGAGCGCGGGTCCTTAGCCCCAAAACGCTCCTTCATATGGCGCGCCCAGATCCGGCGAGCTGCGCGGTACTTGCAGATCTCTTCAAAAAAATCGAGATGGGCGTTAAAGAAAAAAGAGAGACGCGGCGCAAAATCATCGACGTCGAGGCCGGCCTCGATCCCCGCCTCGACATAGGCGAAGCCGTCAGCCAGCGTGAAAGCAAGCTCCTGCACTGCAGTGGAGCCGGCTTCCCGAATATGATAACCGCTGATGCTGACAGTATTCCAGCGCGGCACCTCGCGCGCCGCAAAAGCAAATATATCGGTGATCAGCCGCATCGAAGGCTCCGGGGGAAAGATCCACGATTTCTGTGCGGTATATTCTTTAAGGATATCGTTCTGGATAGTGCCGCCCACCCGATCGAGCCCGATCCCCCTCTTCAGGGCGCAGGCAAGATAGAAACACCAGAGAACGGCGGCGGGTCCGTTGATCGTCATCGAGGTGGTGATCTTTTCAAGGGGGATCGCCTCAAAAAGAATCTCCATATCTTCCAGCGAATCAATCGCCACCCCGCAGCGCCCCACCTCCCCAGCGGAGCGGGGTGATCGGAGTCGTAGCCCATGATCGTGGGCATATCGAAGGCCACGCTCAGCCCCGTCTGCCCCTCCTCCAGCAGATAGCGGTAACGCCGGTTAGAATCGGTGGCATCACCGAAACCGGAAAACTGTCGCATCGTCCAGAGCCGGCCGCGGTACATATTTGGCTGCACACCCCTGGTAAAGGGATATTCGCCGGGAAAACCGAGATCGCGCCGGTAATCCAGATCTGCAGCATCACGGGGCGTGTAAAGATCCTTGATCTTCTTTCCGGATACTGTTTCAAAGGGCCCTGGGCGCTCCTTTTCCCGCTCAACCCGGCGGCGCCATTTTTTTCGGCCCGCTGTAGTTCTTCAGCCATCGCTGCTCCTCCTTAAACTGATCCCTCTTTCTGGCTAAAAGGGAAAGTTGATCTGCCGGAGCAGTTCCCGGGCGGCGCTATAGGGATCTTGCCGCCGCAGAGCGATAGCTTCGATCAATTCGTCTAAAGAAATCTGTGTCCTAATACTCTCCCAAACCCTGCTTTTCACCAGGAACTCAACCAGCTCACCTAGCTCTCGCCCGGCCCGCTCCCGCCGCCTGCTTTCAAACAGGCCGCCGCTTTGCAGGTAGCGCCGGTGTTCCATCAGCGCCTGCCAGAGCGCGGCAACCCCCTCGCCGCGCAGCGCTACCACCGGCAAAACCGGCGGACGCCAGCCAGGCTCTTCTTTGAGATCGAGCATCATACTCACCTCGGCAACGGTGCGCTCGCTTCCTCCGAGATCNGCTTTGTTCACCACAAAGATATCGCCGATCTCCATGATCCCTGCCTTGATCGTCTGAACGCTGTCGCCTCCGGCGGGGGTGAGCACCACTACAGTGCTGTCGGCGGTGCCGACGATATCGATCTCCGACTGACCCACCCCCACCGTCTCGATGATGATCAGATCCTTACCGAAGGCGTCCATCACCTGCACCGCCTCGCGTGCAGCGCGGGAAAGCCCGCCCAGGCTACCGCGTGTACCCATGCTGCGGATGAAGATACCGCTGTCGAGGGCGTGCTCCTGCATGCGGATGCGATCCCCCAGGATCGCCCCGCCGGTGAAGGGGCTGGTGGGATCGACAGCGATTACTCCCACGGTAGAGCCGTTTTGACGCGCTTCCGCGAGCAGCCGATCTACCAACGAGCTTTTCCCCGCTCCCGGCGACCCGGTTATGCCGATGAGATAGGCTTTTCCCGTGTGAGGAAAGAGCCGCTCCATAATCTCTTCTTTGCGCGGGTCGTTATTTTCCACCAGCGTGATCAACCGGGCCAGCGCCCGGCGGCTCCCCCGCATCAGCTCCTGCACCGTCTCCATCCGCAGGCCTCCCCCGGTAATTCATCCAGCCCCGTTACTCAGTACTCAATTCCTTTGCGCTGGGTTACGCCGCTGTTGTAATGATGTTTGATCATCAGCACCTCGCTGACCATATCGGCCCGCTTGACCAGCTCCGCTGAGGCTCCCCGTCCTGTCAGGATGAGGTCCACATCGGGCCGCCTCTGCTCCAGTAATTGCCACAGATCCCCTTCCGGGATGAGCCCGTAATCGATGGCCACATTGATCTCATCGAGCACTACGAGGTCATACTCGCCGCTGTTTATCGCCTTGGCAGCGCGGGCAAAGCCGTCGCGGGCCAGCTCTACATCGACGGGATCGGGATGATCGCGTTTAACAAAAACATCCCTGCCCGCCCGGTCTACAGTGAGCTGGGGCAATCTTTCCGCCGCCAAGAACTCACCGTAATCGCGCCCCTTCATGAAATGGATCATATAGACGCGGTAACCATGTCCCAGGGCCCGCAGGGCCTGCCCCACTGCCGCAGTGGTCTTCCCCTTACCGTCTCCTGTGTAGACCATAATCAATCCTTCTTTTGCTGCTTCTGCCATATCAATTTCTGCTCCTTTCTACCGCGCGGGAAGATCGCTTCCGTCTCCCGTTGAGCGGGCCGCTCTTTGCAGTCTCTGCCGGGCTGCGGGGGCTACTCCCGCAGCAGATAACGCGAAATTACCATGCGCTGCGCTTCACTGGTCCCTTCGTAGATCTCAGTGATCTTGGCATCGCGCATGAAGCGCTCCACCGGATAATCGCGGGTATAGCCGTACCCGCCGAAGATCTGCACCGCCTGGGTGGTGATCTCCATCGCCGCCTCCGAGGCAAATAATTTCGCCATCGCCGAGGCTTTACCATAAGGAAGACCCTCATTTTCAAGGTAAGCGCCTGGTAGGTCAACAGGCGGGCCGCCTCCACCTTTGTCGCCATATCGGCAAGCATGAAAGAGATCGCCTGAAAGCTGGCGATGGGCCGGCCGAACTGCTCCCTTTCCCTAGCGTAGGCGACCGCCTCCTCCAGGGCACCCTGCGCAATCCCCACCGCCTGAGCGGCGATGCCGTTGCGGCCTCCGTCGAGGGTGCTCAGGGCGATTTTCAAACCCTCGCCCTCCTGGCCGAGTAGATTCTCCCGGGGTACCCGGCAGTCTTCAAATATCATCTCCAGCGTTGGCGAAGAGCGCAGACCCATCTTTCTTTCTTTTTTACCGAAAGCGAGCCCCGGCGCATCTTTCTCCACGATAAAGGCGCTCATCCCCCGCGATCCCTTCTCCGGATCGGTCATAGCAAAGACGATATAGATCTCCGCTTCGCCGGCATTGGTTATAAAGATCTTCGTTCCATTGAGGATATAGCTGTCGCCGTCGAGGCGCGCCGTGCTCTGGGCCGCCGTCGCGTCGGTGCCGGCGGTAGTCTCGGTAAGGGCAAAGGCGCCCAACTTCTCACCCAGGGCCATAGGCTCGAGATATTTTTTCTTCTGCTCCTCGCTGCCGTACTTGAACAGCGGCCAGCCAGCCAGAGAGATATGGGCGGAGAGGGTCGTCCCCGTGGAAGCGTCGACACGGGAAAGCTCCTCCACAGCGATAACATAGCTGATGAAGTCGCTTTCAGCGCCACCGTACTCCTCAGGCCAGGGTATCCCCGTGAGACCCAGCTCGCCCATCTTGTCGAAGATCTCCCGCGAAAACAGCTCCTGCTCATCGCGTTCCTCGGCGCTGGGCTTGACTTCTTTTTCGGCAAAGTCGCGCACCATCTGTCGGGTCATCTTCTGCTCGTCGGTGAGAACAAAATTCATTGTACCTACCTCCCATATTTTTTTATAGATTATTTTTTAGCAGTTCCCGCGCAATGACGATGCGCTGGATCTGGTTGCTCCCTTCGTAGATCTGGGTCACCTTGGCATCGCAGAAATAACGGGTCAGCGGACTTTCGCTGCCCATCCCTGCAGGGCCCCACAGGTCAAGGCAGCGGGTGACCGCCTCAACAGCTCCATCGGTGGCAAGAGTCTTCGCCATAGAGGCCTCCTTACTGCAGGGCAGCCCCGCTTCTTTGAGCCGGGCAGCGCGATAGACCATCAGCCTCGCCGCCTCCAGCCCCGTATAAAGATCGGCCAGGGTAAACGCGGCGCCCTGGCCGGGCTCCTTGCCGCTCTCTCTCCATCGTGCACGCAGATGTGCCGCCGTCTCCTCGATAGCGGCACGGGCCAGCCCCAGGCCCTGGGCGGCGATACCGATACGGCCGCCATCGAGAAGGGACATGGCGATAATAAAACCCTCGCCCTCTTCGCCCAGGCGGCTCTCCTCGGGAAGATAAAGATCGCTGAAGCGCAGCTCTGTGGTGACAGAGCCGTGTAGCCCCATCTTCCGCTCCGGCGGGCCCACCTCCATCCCCACAATCCCCTTTTCGACGAGAAAAGCGGAGATCCCGCGCGCGCCCTTATCCGGATCGGTGCGCGCAAAAACGGTGTAAAGATCGGCTTCTCCGCCGCTGGTGATGAAAACCTTTGATCCGTTCAACAGGTAGCCGCCCTTCCTGGTGCGCACTGCCGTCATCTGCAAGGCGGCGGCGTCAGAACCGGCACCAGCCTCAGTGAGGGCAAAAGCGCCCAGCAGGGAACCGCGGGCCAGGCCGACCAGATAACGCTTCTTCTGTGCTGCAGTGCCGTGGTAGAGCAGCGGAAAGGTGCCCACCGAGGTATGGACAGCCAGAATCCCCCCTGTAGAGGCGCAGATCCGCGAAAGCTCTTCGATGAGCAGGATATAGGTGAGAAAATCTTCACCCATGCCGCCCCATTCCCGGGGTACGGGCAGCCCCAGATAACCGCGGCGGGCCGCCTTTTCGATATTTTTCCGGGCAAAACTATCACTGCCCCGGATCAGCTCATCGCGGGCGAACTGCCTGAACTCCTCCCGGCGCCGCCGCTGTTTATCGGACAATAAAAAGCTCATCCCAGACCTCCCCATGAATAACGTGAGTAAAAGGGGACGGTTCCTTTTACTCACCTTTCGATATATATCGAGTCCTTAAAACCGGATCAATTGACAATGCGGATGATCGTTGCTTCACCCTGGGCGGCACCGCTGCAGATCGTCGCCAAGCCGTAACCGCCCTCCCGGCGGCGCAGCTCCGCAAGCAAAGTGATCAGGATCCGTGCCCCGCTCGCCCCGATAGGGTGGCCCAGCGCCACAGCCCCGCCATTGACATTGACCTTATCCTCGTTCCATCCTCCCAGCGCCATGCAGGTGAGCGGCACCGCGGCAAAAGCCTCGTTAACCTCGATGAGTGCCATCTCCCCCGCTACCTTTTCCGCTTTTTGCAGCGCTTCCATAGCAGCGTAGTAGGGCACCGTCGAGATATAGCGGGGCTCCCGAGATGCACAGCCGAAAGAGACAATCTCGGCCAGCGGCTTTAATCCCAGCTGCTCAGCACAGCGGGGAGAGGCCAGGACCAGCGCCGCCGCCCCGTCGCTAATCGGCGGAGCGTTCCCCGCAGTGATCAGCCCCCCCGGTTCGAAGGCCGGCGGCAGTGCAGCCAGCTTTTCTAAGCTGCTGTCACGCCGGGGCAGCTCATCCCGATCGAAGATCAGCGGCTCACCCCGCGCTGCGGCACGGTAACAGGAACGATCTCCTGCCCGAGTAAGCCACCGTCCATCGCCGCCACCGCCCGCTCATGGCTGCGCAGCGCCCAGCGGTCCATCGCCTCGCGGGTGATCCCAAATTCGGCGACGGGGACAGAGCTGCCGTGCACACCCATATGGAC
>JGI24708J26588_10003893_pt1 | contig 10568 bp, 7 predicted proteins | sample BioPla1DNA2_FD_26588 | JGI IMG/M metagenome (IMG submission 26588) | reverse complement strand
AAAGAATTTAACTCATTTAGTAAAGGGAGTATAGATGGAACTAATAATACCAATACACTTGTCAAACAACTTTCAGGTGATAATAAATTAATAGTTACCACAATTCAAAAATTAAACACAGCCATTAGTAAAACCAGATATCTTGGGCGAATGGATGCTTTGAGAAAAGAGCGTATAGTTTTTATTTTTGATGAGTGTCATCGAAGTCAGTTTGGAAAGACTCACGAAGATATAAAGAGCTTTTTTGAAAATTGCCAGATGTTTGGGTTTACTGGAACACCAATTTTTGAAGATAACGCAGGTACAAATGAGTATGGAAAGCGAACAACCAAGATGCTTTTTGGCGACTGTTTACACAAATATGTAATCACAGATGCAATTAGAGATGGCAATGTTTTAAAATTCTCTGTGGAATATATTCGAACATTTAAGAATAAAGATGAAATAAAAGATATTGAAGTAGAGGCAATTGATGAGGAAGAAGTAATGAATTCGCCTCTGCGCTTAGAAAAAGTTGTTGATTATATTATTGCAAATCATAACCGCAAGACCCACAGCCGTGAGTTTACAGCTATGTTATGTGTTTCAAGTGTAGCTGTTTTAATTGATTATTTTAAAATACTACTTGAAAAGAAAGAAGCAGGCGAACATAACTTACGTTTGGCAACTATTTTTTCATACTCAGCTAATGAAGATGACAAAGATGCAGTAGGTTTTATTGATGATGATGATTTCTCTTTTTTACCTGAGCCAAGAGTTGCAGCAGATAGCGGTACAGTTGAATATGATACATTGTCAAATAATAACAAAAATCAAGAGTATGCACACCAACATAGTCGAGATTATTTAGAGGATTTTATTCAGTTTTATAACAATCAATTTGGAACAAATTTTACTAATAAAGATAATCAGTCGTACTATAACTATTATAATGATATAGCCAAAAAAGTTAAAAGTAGGCAGATTGATGTATTGGTAGTTGTGAATATGTTTTTAACTGGTTTTGACAGTAAGCATCTCAACACTCTTTATGTTGATAAAAATTTAAAACATCACGGTTTAATACAGGCTTACTCACGAACTAATCGGATTTTAAATGATTTAAAATCGCAAGGGAATATCGTCTGTTTTAGAAATTTAAAAGATGCTACTGACGAAGCCATTACGCTTTTCTCAAATAAAGAAGCAATTGAAGAGATAATAATCGAGCCTTATGAAGAGTATGTGAAAAAGTTTAATGATGCATTTATCGAATTGCTTAAAATTGCCCCAACAGTTGATAGCGTTAATAATTTGAGAGATGAGGAGGAGAGGCTAGAATTTATTAAAGCTTTTCGTGAATTGATGCGTTTGAAAAATGTGCTTGTTACCTTCACAGAATTTGAAGATGAAGATTTATCAATGCCAGAGCAGCTGTTTGATGATTATAAAAGTAAATATCTTGATTTGTATGATTATGCAAAAGGTCATAAGCAGATAGAAAAAGTTAGTATTTTAGATGATATAGATTTTGAGTTAGAACTAATTCATCGTGATGAGATAAATGTTACTTATATTCTGAATTTATTGTCAAAATTAAAAGATGCTTCGGTAGATGAACAAGAAAAACAGAAAAAGAATATTATTGATACAGTTACCAACGACCCAAAATTAAGAAGCAAGCGAGAATTAATTATAAAATTCATCTTAGAAAATCTTCCAAATATTGAAGATTCCGATGATGTCTCTGATGAGTTTGATGCATTTTGGAATATAGAAAGAGAAAAAGCATTTATAAATCTAAGTAAAGAAGAGGACTTAGATGGTGCAAAACTTGAAAAGGTTATTGGTAATTATATTTTCACAGAAAAGAAGCCTTTACGTGATGATGTAATTGATATGCTGAATCAAAGACCATCATTACGAGAGAGAGCGACTATTGCAGAAAGAGTTACAGATAAAATTTTGACATTTGTAGATACATTTATTTCCGGAATTGCAGGTTAGGTTATAAAAACTGAAAAAAAATAATTAGAAAAAAGTGTAGTATTACAAGCTTTTTATTAGAAATAAGTGTATGAAATGATGTTGATTTACTAGAAATAAGTGTTGTTTACTTTATTAAATAATTGGAAATAAGTGTAGTGTTTAGTGCTTTTTGTTAGAAATAAGTGTATCTTTGCAAAGGTGTTTATTAGAAATAAGTGTGATTATGTATAGAGAAAAGATACATGAACTAATAAAGTGGCAACAATCTGATTCGCGAAAACCGCTTGTTTTATTGGGTGCAAGACAAGTTGGAAAAACTCATTTGTTAAAATCTTTTGGTAATGCAAACTATAAACAAGTTGCATACATAAACTTTGAACATCCTAATGCACCAAAAGATTTGTTTGCATTAGATTTTAACCACGAGCGAATCATAACGATTTTAAACGCATACTGTAATATCAAGATTGATGCGGAAAACACGCTCATAATTTTAGATGAAATTCAGTCAACAAAAAAAGGAGTTACATCATTAAAATATTTTCAAGAAAATGCTCCTGAATATCATATAGTTGCCGCAGGTTCGCTTTTGGGAGTAAATATCCACCCTGAGGAGTCATTTCCAGTTGGCAAAGTAGATTTTATGTATCTCTATCCAATGTCTTTCAATGAATTTCTTTTGGCAATTGGTGAAGATGCACTTTATGAATTATTTATAAATAAAGATTTTCCAAGTATCTCATTCTTCCACGAAAAACTAATAAATTATGTACGCTATTATTTGTTTGTAGGAGGTATGCCAGAAGCTGTAAAAGAATTTGCTAACACTCAAGATTGGAACGCTACACGAAAAATTCAAAATCAGATAATTCAATCTTACAGAAACGACTTTTCTAAACACGCACCACATACTGAATTGCCAAGAATAAATATGGTATGGGATAGTTTGCCGTCTCAATTAGCAAAGGAGAATAAAAAATTTATTTATGGAATGATTAGAAAAGGTGCAAGATCTAAAGATTTTGAAATTGCAATACAATGGCTAACAGATACAGGTTTATTGCATAAAGTATATAACACCTCAAAACCGTCACTTCCATTAAAAGCATACCAAGAGCTAAGCAATTTTAAGCTTTTTTACAACGACGTTGGATTATTAGGTGCTGCATCACAGTTGAGTGCAAAAACAATTGTTTATGGTAACGAAATTTTCAAGGAATTTAAAGGTGCGATGACTGAGCAATTTGTTTTCCAACAGTTATTAGAGACAGAAAATGTGAATATTTATTATCATACTTTTGATGGAAGTAAATATGAACTTGATTTTTTACTTCAAGATTCCGATGATGAAATTATACCAGTTGAAGTGAAATCAGGGGTAAACGTAAAATCAACCAGCCTTAAGCATTTTTGCGAACGTAATAAACCATTAAAAGCTATAAGGTTTTCCACAAAAGGATATCGAAAAGAAGAGTGGTTGATAAATTCTCCGCTTTATTCTGTAGGTGTAGTTTTCAAGTGAGTATATACAAAAAAACGAGTCACATCACTGCAACTCGTTTTTTTGTAATTATTTGTCCAAAACTATCTTTTGCTAATTGGCGTATAATCTCTTCTGTCGCCCACATTTTTGTATGCCGGTCTGATGATTCTTGCACTTGATGAGGTTACTTCACCAATTCTGTGAGCCGCCCAACCTGCAACACGTGCAATGGCAAAAATTGGTGTAAAAAGCTCCTCTGGCAAGTCGATACATTGATATATAAATCCAGAATAGAAGTCAACATTAGCACATACTACCTTGGCATTTGCTCCTTTAAATTCATAGAATGTTTCAGGCGCTATGCGTTCGATAAGTTCATATAAATCGTACTCATCTTCTCTGCCTTTAAGCGTTGCAAGTTCTCTTGCTTGTTCTTTTAGCAAAATACATCGTGGGTCTGACAATGTATAAATTGCGTGACCAATACCATATATTTTCCCGGAGTTGTCAAATGCCTCTTTATTCAATATTTTTTGAAGATATGCTTTTACTTCATCTTCATCTTTCCAGTTTTTTACATTCTCTTTGATGTTATTCATCATGCTGATAACCTTGATGTTTGCACCACCATGTAGTCCACCTTTTAGAGAACCTAAAGCTGCCGAAATTGCAGAATAAGTGTCAGTTTGTGATGAGCTAACCACACGAGTTGTAAAAGTAGAGTTGTTACCACCACCGTGTTCTGCGTGAAGAACTAAGGCTAAGTCAAGCATATCCGCTTCAAGTTGAAGATATTTATCACCTTTAAGCATATACAAGAAGTTCTCTGCCAAACTCAAATTAGGGTTTGGATGTCTGATTACCAACGAACGTCTTTGGAATGAGTGGCGCATACCAAAATATGCATAAGCCACAATCACCGGAACACGTGCTATTAAGCTGATTGATTGTTTAATCAAGTTTTCAGGTGAATAGTTTTCAGCTTCGTCATCATCCGTGTAAAGCCCAAGTACTGTACGGGCAAGCATATTCATAATACATTTTCCTCTCAATGATAAAATCAAGTTTTTTGAAAGAGAAAATGGTAACTCTTGCTCTTGCTTAATGATTTTCTTGAACTCGTCAAGCTCTTCTTTATTAGGTAATTTGCCCGATAATAAAAGATATGCAGTCTCTTCAAAACCGTGTCTTTTGTCGGCTTGGAATCCACGTGTTAATTCAGTTATTTCATAACCTCTGTAATATAATTCACCGTGTTTGGGAACATTTACGCCATTTTCATCTTTTTCGTAGCCTATAACATCACCAATGTTGGTCAGGCCAACTAAAACTCCGGTGAAGTCAGCATTTCTTAAACCTCTTTTTACGTTAAATTTGTCGTAAAGCGATTTGTCAATCTCACTTGATTGAACTGCGGCTTTGGCTAATTTTTCTATTACTGCCATCTGTTAAATTAGTTTATATTTATTAATTTTTCTATTGCTTCGTTTACTTTTTGAAAGTTGAACTCTGATATAACTTTCTCCATTTTGTCTTTAATCTCTTTAGTACAAAGGTTTCCGATACTTCCTTCGTGAGTGTGCGAAATTTCTTTTGGTGGATTAAATTTTCCTTCTTCAATTTCGATTCCCACTTGTTTGTATGCTTCTCTAAACGGAACTCCTTGTAAAACTCGATTATTTACCTCTTCAACACTAAATGCATATTTGTAAATATCATTATCCATAATATTTTTTTGTACTGTCATATTTTCAATGGCAAATGTGGATAATTCTATACAATCATTTATCTCCTCAAAGGCAGGGATAAATACCTCTTTTATAATCTGCAAATCTCTAAAATATCCCGAGGGTAGATTTGTTGTTATAAGGGTAATTTGATTTGCCAATGCTTGAATTTTGTTACATCTTGCTCTAATCAACTCAAAAACATCAGGATTTTTCTTGTGTGGCATAATGCTCGAGCCTGTTGTTAACTGCGGTGGAAGTGCAATAAAACCAAAGTTTTGGCTCATAAAAAGACAAGCATCCATAGCCATTTTGCCAATGGTTGCAGCAATTGATGAAAGTGCCATTGCAACGCTTTTTTCCATTTTTCCACGTCCCATTTGAGCATAAACCACATTGTAACTCAAATCGTCGAAACCTAAAAGTTTGGTGGTCAGCTTTCTGTCTAAAGGAAACGAACTGCCATAACCTGCAGCTGTTCCAAGTGGATTTTGGTTGGCAATGCGCCACGCTGCAAGTAAAACATGCATATCATCGGTCAAACTTTCGGCATAAGCACCAAACCACAACCCAAAAGATGATGGCATTGCAACTTGAAGATGGGTATATCCTGGCATTAAATCATCTTTATGCTCTTCACTTCTCTTTTGCAAAGTGGCAAACAGATGATTTACACCATTTGTCAACTCTTCTATTTTGTGACGAGTGTAAAGTTTCAAATCCAACAACACTTGGTCATTTCTTGAACGTCCGCTATGTACTTTTTTACCAGCCTCACCAAGCGTACGAGTTAGCATTAATTCAACTTGCGAGTGAACATCCTCAACACCATCTTCAATAACAAAGTTGCCAGCAAGCGTTTGTTCATATATCTTTTTTAGCTCAACCAAGAGCACATCTAAATCCTCCTTTGATAAAAGATTAACTTTCTCAAGCATTGTAATATGCGCCATTGTACCCATAACATCGTACGGTGCCAATTCCACATCCAACTCTCTGTCTTTTCCGACAGTGAAATCTTCTATCTTCTTATCAACTGAAAAACCTTTATCCCAAAGTTTCATAATATTGTGTTTTTTGTTTTGCAAATCTGACGTTTATTATATGGTCGCCCACATAGGGGCGCCACTACTCATCTCTCATCTAACCCCTAAATCCTAACCTCTAACCCCTAACTCCTAATCCCTCCAACAACCGAACATAAACCTCCACTCCATTTCTTATTTCTTCTAATTTTATAAATTCATTAGGTGTGTGCGAACGTGCTGAATCACCAGGTCCAATTTTTATTGAGGTGAACGGTATCAGTGCTTGGTCGGAAAGTGTAGGTGAGCCAAAGGCTGTTAATCCCAACTCTTTACCGCGCTTCACGATAGGATGATTTTCTTCAATGTGTGAAGAGTTCAACCTAAACGAACGTGGATTTAGTTCACAATCAATCTCTTCACTCAAAATTTCAAAAACCTCTTGGTTTGAATAGCAATCATTCACACGAACATCAACCATAAATGTACATTTGTCAGGCACAACATTGTGTTGTGTTCCTGCACCAATACCTGTTACGGTCAGTTTTACTGCTCCTAAAAATGGCGATACTTTCTCGAACTGATAATTTTTTATCTTTTCAATAATCGGCAATGCTTTATAAATTGCGTTGTCACCTTCATCTCTTGCAGCGTGTCCCGATTTTCCTTTAACAATGCCATCAATAACCATTAAACCTTTTTCTGCGACAGCCATTTGCATTTGCGTTGGTTCGCCAACAACAGCCAAATCAATTATTTCCAATTTTGGTAAAAGTGCGGCAATTCCATTCTGACCAGACACTTCCTCTTCCGCCGTTGCGGCAAATATTAGGTTGTAATTTTGTTCATTTGCAGCAAGATATCTAAAAGTTGCAAGTAGAGAAACCAATGAACCACCTGCATCATTACTGCCAAGACCATATAAAGCACCATTTTTTTCAACAGCCGAAAATGGGTCTGTTTCCCAATTTTCTGTAGGCTTTACAGTGTCTATATGTGAGTTTAGCAATATTGTTGGTAGATTTTCATCTGCCACTTTTTCAATCCAAATATTATTTAAAAATCTGTTTGGTTTAAGATTCATCTTTTTTAATTCATCCATTACCAAATCGGCAACAGCATCTTCTTGACGACTCAAAGATGGTGTTGCAATCATTTTTTTTAATAATTCTATGGACTCTATGATGAATTTTTCTTTCATTATGGATAATATTATTTAACCTGAGTTTTATATTTTAATTCTTTTTCCCTTTATCCTTTTTACCCCCGTCCCCCTCTTGCTTTCAGCTAGACACGGTAAAGGGGTGCTCTACCCTATAACGTAAAACAAAACGTCGATTTCATTACTTAATCTCTGCTTTAACAGGTCTCAAAGTCCCCTTTAGGGAAACATCGTTCAGCGTAGCTAATTTAGGGGTATTACGTAAATGTTTATTTTATATATATCGTTTTTTACTTATCTTTTTTTGCATTTTATATTTTAAATCTTTTTCCCTTCATCGTTTACCCCCGTCCCCCTAAAGGGGTGCTACCCTATAACGTAATTAACAAAACGTAATTTTTATTATTCATTATTTATTCATTTTAGATTGTAGTTCTAAACAAATATTAGTAATCTTATTTATTACTTCATCTATACTATTTAAAACTTCATCATTACTAAATCTTATAACTTCTATTTCATATCTTTTAAATTCTGCCTCTCTATTTTCATCATATTCTTTTATGTCTTTTTTTAAATGAATTTTCCCATCTATTTCTATTATTAATTTCAAAGAATGACAATAAAAATCTGCTATAAAAATATCTATTGGATGTTGTGATCGAAATCTAAATCCAAGTATTTGTTTATTTTTCAATCTGTTCCATAATATCTGTTCTGCTAAGGTCATATTTTCTCTAAGAGATTTAGCTCTTTCAAAAATCTTAGGTTTAGCATTATAAAACATATTTACTCTGTAATTCATAGATTTGGGATTTGGTTTAAGAATTATAATATGTCTTTTTAAATTTTATCAAATTTACCACATTCCTGCTAAAGATTATTAGTTTAGCAGGTCTCAAAGTCCCCTTTAGGGGATTTAGGGGTATTACGTAATGTAAATTTTTTCTATTTCGTTTTTTACTTATCTTTTTTGCATTTTATGTTTTATTCTCAATTCGTTTTACCCCCGTCCCCCTCTTGCTTTAAGCTAGACACGGTAAAGGGGTGCTACCCTAAAACGTAAATTTAATTACTTTTAGCCCTTCTAAAATATCATTTTTAGATAAAAAAGTAATAAATATTTCATATCAAACTCATATCATTTTGTTAAAAGCGTACCTTTTTTATCGTCAGAAATTCCTTCTGTATTTGTTATTCTTATTTTACTAACACCTTTATCAAGAGCATTAAAACCATTTTCAAGTTTTGGTATCATACCTTCAATAATAACTTTTTCATTTTTCAATTTTTGAAAAAGTTCGGGTGTAATATGTGGAATAACCGAATTTTCGTCATTTGTATCCGATAAAACACCTTGTTTTTCAAAGCAAAATACCAAAGTAACTTTATATAATTGCGACATTGCTGTTGCAACAGAAGCCGCCATTGTGTCGGCGTTTGTATTTAGCATATTTCCTTTGCCATCGTGTGTTAAAGGTGCAATAACGGGAACTGCATCTGTTTTTAACAAATTGTCAATTGCCGTAGCATCAACTTTTTCAATGTCACCAACAAAGCCATAATCTATGGTTGGATGCTCTCTTTTTTTACTTTTAATGATGTTTAAATCAGCACCAGTAAGCCCAAGTGCGTTTTGTCCTAATGCTTGAAGACCTGCCACAACGCCTTTGTTTACCAATCCACCATAAACCATTGTAACAACTTCTAACATTGGTGCATCGGTAATTCGCCTTCCGTCAATCATCTTTGTCTCGATACCGAGTCTTTCAGCCATTGCTGTTGCAGACCTTCCGCCACCGTGAACCAATATTTTAGGACCGGAAACTTTAGCAAAATCGTTTAATAATTGGTTTAAAGATTCTTTCTCTTCAACAACTTTTCCACCAACTTTTATAATAGTTAACTTTTGCATTTTTCTAATTATATATCTTCAGCTATAGCTTGTAGCATACGTTTTAAAACAACTTGTGCAGAAACTTCTCTGTTAGCTGCTTCTTGAATAACAATAGAATTTTCACTGTCAATTACGCCATCTGTAACAATCATATTTCTGCGAACAGGCAGGCAGTGCATAAATTTAGCATCATTTGTTAATGCCATTTTTTCTTCACTGACAGTCCAGCTTCTATCTTTACTTAAAATCTCTCCATAATGTGTGTAGCTTGACCAGTTTTTTGCATAGATAAAGTCAGCATTTTCAAAAGCTTTATCTTGATTTGGCTCATATTTTACACCCTCCATAAATTCAGGCGCAAGTTCATAACCCTCGGGATGAGTAACAACCAAATCCACATTTGCAATTTTCATCCACTCGACAAAAGAGTTGGGAACAGCTTGTGGTAATGCACGTGGATGCGGTGCCCAAGTCAAAACTACTTTTGGTCTTTCAACTGTTTTATGCTCTTCAATTGTGATTAAATCAGCGAAAGATTGTAGTGGGTGACGTGTTGCCGACTCTAAGCTGATAACAGGTTTGCCTGAAAATTCTATAAATTGGGATAATATTTTCTCAGAATAATCATCCTCTTTGCTTTTGAAATCAGCAAAAGAGCGAACACCAATAATATCGCAATATTCACCCATAACAGGAATTGCCTCTCGCAAATGTTCGGGTTTATCGCCATCCATAACAACACCAAATTCAGACTCCAACTTCCAACCGTCGCTATTTACATCAAGTACGATAACATTCATACCTAAATTTAAAGCTGCCTTTTGAGTACTTATTCTCGTACGTAAACTTGAATTGAAAAAAATTATAAGTAGGGTCTTATTTTTCCCTAACTCTTGATCTGCAAAAGGATTGCTTTTTACATATTTGGCTTCTTCTAAGGCGCTATTTAGTTCGCCTAAATCTTCTGGTTTTAAAAACAGTTTCATCGTAAATTGATTTTTGTGTTTGTTATTAAATTTATGGTCTTGTCATTCCATCACTTTGTATAAGCCATTTGTAGCTCGTTAGCTCTTTTAGTGCCATAGGCCCTCTTGCGTGCAGTTTTTGCGTGCTAATTCCAATTTCAGCACCTAAACCAAACTGAGCACCATCAGTAAAAGCGGTTGATGTATTTAAATAAACTGCAGCTGCATCAACCTCTTTAAAAAATCGGTCACGGTTTTCTTGACTCATCGTGATAATTGCTTCACTATGGTGTGAAGTATATTTTGAAATATGATTTATTGCTTCGTCAATATTTTTAACA
>JGI24708J26588_10003888_pt1 | contig 10581 bp, 10 predicted proteins | sample BioPla1DNA2_FD_26588 | JGI IMG/M metagenome (IMG submission 26588) | reverse complement strand
AAATAAAAAAAAATAAAAAAGATAAATTATATAAAAATAAAAATATTTTATATTTTTTTGTTGAAATATTTTCGGAGCATTTTTATGTCAAATACAAACGACAGCAAATCAAACATAATTGACGGAAGAGCATTGGCTAAAAAGATCGATGAAAGAACTGCAAAGAAAGCTGAAAAGCTGAAGTCTGAAGGTGTTTTCCCGAAGCTTGTTACTGTTTTGGTAGGAGACGACCCCGCTTCAAAAATGTATGTCAACATGAAACATAAAGCGTGTGAGAGAATCGGAATTTTCTCAGAGGATAAAATTTTGCCAGAAAGCACAACGGAAGATGAATTGATTCAATTGATTCGAGAATTAAATTCTGACAAAGAAGTCTCAGGGATTTTAGTTCAATTGCCTGTTCCGAAACATATATCTTCTCAAAAAATAATGAATGAGATTGCACCTGAAAAAGACCCTGACGGTTTTCATCCGGTAAATATGGGAAAACTTATGATAGGAGACGAGGGACTCGTTCCATGTACGCCAAAAGGCGTAATTTACATGCTCGATGAGTACGGAATAAATCCTGAAGGAAAAAAAGCCGTAGTCGTCGGACACAGTAACATTGTAGGAAAACCGATGACTGCAATGCTTTTAAACAGAAATGCAACTGTTGAGACATGCCACATTTTTACAAAAGATTTGAAAGCGGAAACGATTACAGCAGACATTTTAATAGTAGGAGTGGGAGTAAAACATCTGATTACAAAAGACATGGTAAAAGAAGATGCCGTTGTAATCGATATCGGAATCAATAAAGATGAAACCGGAACGCACGGTGATGTAGATTTCGAAAATGTATCCAAAATTGCAAAACTGATTACGCCTGTTCCGGGCGGTGTAGGACCGATGACTATCGCCGTTTTAATGGAACATGTTGTTTTATGTGCTGAAATGCAAATGCAAAAATAAAAAATAAAAAAATCGGTAAATTATAAAAATTATTTCCTGAAGATGAAGGTCTGAATAGATGATTGAAGACGAAATTAAAAANGCTGTAAAAACAGGAATTAAGAAAACAGGCGTCAGAAATAAAATCTGCGGCCTTTCTGTCGGAATAAACGACCCGCCGCATGTTATGGGGATTTTAAACTTGAGTCCTGAGTCTTTTTACAAAAGTTCTGTAAAAGACGAAAACACAATATTAGAAGCCGCATTAAAAATGGTGGAAGAAGGTGCTACAATGCTTGATATAGGAGCACGCTCAACTTCGCCATGGGCGCCTGACGTTCCGGTAGACGTTGAAAAAGAAAGGCTTTTTAAAGCACTTGATGCAATTCGAGGAAATGTCGATTGCGTTATTTCGGTCGATACGATGTATGCCGAAATTGCGGAAGGAGCGCTAAATAGAGGAGCTCACATTATAAACGATGAATCGGGCTTAATTGAAGATCCGAATATGGCAAAAGTAATTGCGGATTATGATGCGAGCGCCGTTTTAATGGCAACTGAAAAGGTAAGAGGCGACCCATTAGGAATGGATGCCGTTATTTCTTCTCTTGAAAAAATTATCGAAAATGCCGTTAATTCAGGAATTGACGAAAACAATATAATATTGGATCCTGCAATCGGAAAGTGGATTCCGGAAAAGGAACCGTTTTATGATTATGAAGTTTTGGACCGTTTTGAAGAACTAAATGTGTTTAATATGCCGGTTATGATTGCGATTTCAAGGAAATCGTTTATGAACGACGTTTTGAAAAAACCGGCAGAGAAACGGTTGGCAGGAACACTTGGAGCTACCGCTGTTGCCGTTTACAAAGGCGGGCGAATTATTCGAGCCCACGATATAAAAGAAACGCTTGATGCCGCAAATATCGCATACACAATAAGTATGAACGAATATAAACGGGAAAAATAATGAGCGAATTTGTAAGAAAAAAAGAAGCTTATGAAGCAATAATTGAAACTTTGGAAGAAATTCAAAAAAATTTGGATTCGGGCGCAATCGTAGTTGTTGAAGGTTTAAAAGACGTAAGAGCGCTTAAAACTTACGGAATCAGAGGCGACATAAGAAAATGTGCAAATACTCCGCTTGCCGTATTTTGTGAAACTGCGGCAAGAAAAAACAAAAAAATTATTTTGTTGACAGATTGGGACGAGGCAGGAAGAATTCGTGCCGGAAAAATGGCGGAATATTTGGAAAGTCTCGGCGCCGATTTTGATTTGATGTTTAGAAAAAATATAATCCGTTTTTCAAAAAAAAATATATCGGATATAGAAAGTCTCTGCACTTACTTGACGAGATTAAAAAACGATTTGATCCAAAATAATATGCTCTGACTTTTTTGGTTTTTTTAAGTAATATTTATTACAATTCAAAGCCTAATTGTAACTAATGATAAAAACTGAATTGAAACCCGTTAAAAAATTGTATTTGCTCAGGCATGCCAAAAGCAGCTGGGAGGACCCTTTTCTAAGAGATTATGACAGACCGCTTAATAAACGGGGCAGAAGACAAGCTAAGGCTATGGGAAAGTATTTTCAAGAAAAAGGTTTTGACATCGACCTGATACTCTGTTCCGGTGCATTGAGAACGAGACAGACCTTGGAAATTCTTTTAGAATATTATGACTACGAAGAAGAAATTGAATTTCGTGATGAAATTTATGCCGCTTCGGTTTCTGCTCTGAAAAATTTGATTTTAGAAGCGAATGTGAATTCTCTTCTAGTAATAGGGCACAATCCGGAATTAAATATGCTGGCCGATGATTTGACCGGAGAATTCCTAACAATGCCTACTTGCCAACTTGCAGTAATCGACATGAAAAGCGGCAATTTGGATATATTTATAAGACCTGATGACGGCAGAAAGTAAAAAAACAAAAAAGCAAAAAACAAAACACATTTAAAGTAATATTTATAACAATTCAAAACTTATACACTATTTATGACAATAATCGGAATTGCTGATACTACGTTTGCGCGCTTTGACATGGGTGCTGCGGCGTATGACGAGCTAATACAACACACATCGGCAAAAATTATTCGCGTAACTGTTCCGGGAATTAAAGATTTGCCTGTTGCATGTAAAAAATTGATTGAAGAAAATAATTGCGATATCGTAATGGCGCTCGGCATGCCGGGCGGGAAAAAACAGGATAAAATTTGTGCACATGAAGCATCACAAGGAATTATAACGGCGCAACTTATGACGAATAAACATATAATAGAAGTTTTTGTTCACGAAGATGAGGCAAACGATGAAAAAACGCTTGCATACCTTATGAATAAAAGAGCGCGTGACCATGCAAAAAATGTAATTGATATGCTGTTTAATCCCGAAAAAATGAAAAATAATGCAGGAACCGGAAAAAGAGAAGGGTTCGAAGATGCGGGACCGGTCAGATTATAAATATTATATAATATGAATATTATAATATAAATATTATACAAATATTAAATATATTAAGATGAATAATTATATATATATATTAACAATTTAAATTTAAATACATAAAAACGGATAAATTAAACGAGTGAAGCATAAATGACAATAAATTTGGGATTTGTAGTTGCTGAATTTAACAGAGACATAACTTATCAGATGGAGATTTTGGGAGAAGAGCATGCCAAGTTTTTGGGTGCCGATGTTGTCGATAAAATTTATGTGCCGGGTGTTTTTGACATGCCTTTGGCGGTAAGAAAAATGTGTGAAAACGGCGACATAGATGCTGTTGTTACGATCGGATGCGTAATTGAAGGGGCGACAAACCACGATGAAGTCGTTGTTGCTCAAGTGACAAGAAAGATTACGGACTTGGCGCTTGATTACGGAAAACCGGTAACTCTCGGAATTTCGGGCCCTAAAATGACAAGAATGCAGGCGATGGAAAGAATTGATTATTCAAAAAGAGCTGTAGAAGCGGCTGTAAAATTGGTCCAAAGATTGTAATTTTATTTGTTTTAATGTTTTAAAAAGGATGAGTAATATGTCGTTTGGTCTTAACGAAATTTTATCCAAAAGAATACTGAAAATTGAAGATTCTTCTACTATAAAATATTCGAACAGAGCAAAACAAAAAAAGCTTGCAGGGTACGATGTCATTGATTTTACGCTCGGCGAGCCCGATTTTGACACGCCTGAAAATATAAAACAGGCAACAATTAAATCATTGAATCGAGGGGATACGCATTATTCGGCGGGCCCCGGTATTTTGGAACTGCGAGAAGAGCTAAGCGAGAAACTCGTTCGTGAAAATAATATCGACACGATTGCACAAAATATAATTGTAACGCCGGGCGCAAAACAGGCCATTTTGACAATTATGATGGTTTTAATCGAAAAGGGTGATGAAGTTATTATTTTTGACCCGTCTTGGGTTTCATATGAGGCGTGTATAAAACTTGCCGGCGGAAAGCCTGTGCGTGTTCCGACAGACCCTGAATACGGATTTAAACCTGTTAACCTTTCCGAGTATATTACTCCTAAAACTAAAATGATTATTTTAAATTCGCCGTCAAACCCGACCGGTGCGGTATACGGAAAAAGCATTTTACAAGAAATTGCTGATATTTCAATCGATAATGATATTTTTGTTTTGGCCGACGAAATTTATGAAAAAATTATTTATGACAATAAACACATAAGTATAGGCTCTTTTCCGGGAATGGAAAATTTAACCTTTACCGTAAACGGTTTTTCAAAAGCTTATGCGATGACGGGCTGGAGAATCGGATATATGAACGCACCCGATTATTTGGTAAAACCGATTTTAAAATATCAAAGCCATTCCATAAGTAATGTGAATACATTTATCCAATACGGTGCGCTTGAAGCTATAAAAGGCCCGCAAAACGAACGCGACAATATGATTGCGGAGTTTAGAGAAAGAAGAGACATTTTAGTCGAGGGGCTCAACAAATTGGGCTTTAAATGTGATGTGCCCCAAGGCGCATTTTACGCATACCCCGATGTAAGCGAATACGGAACGGGCGAACAAGTTACAGACGCTTTGCTCGAAGAAGCCGATATTGCGGTAATTCCGGGAATCGGATTCGGAAAATCCGGAAAATACCATATAAGAATTTCATATGCGTCATCCGTAAGCAGAATAAAAGAAGCACTTCTGAGAATGGACAGCTTGCTCTGATTTTTTAATTAAATGTGATTTAAATTTGCTCTGTTGCCGAGGTTCCCTCGGCAACAGAGCATGAAAAAGCAAAATGCAAAAAAATACTTTTTATTTTAATATTTTTTTACGGTTTTTTTGAAAGTGCGCTTGCGACCATTATTGCTTTTGTGAAATTTCCGTAAGACCTTGACGTGTCTACGAATATGTGGCGGTCCATAAGCATTGGTGCGCCTAGCCCTGTTCCGCCTCCCAAAAATACTAAAGAGCGGAATATTAAATTTCCGGAAATTCCGTTTGGAGCCAAAACAAAATTTGATTTTTCGATTGCGCTTTGAACGTCGTGTCCGTAAAATCTGAATTTTATATTTTTGTCTTTCATTTCTTCTTTTATTTTTAAAAATTCAGAGTCGTCAAATTCATCTTCCGAGAGAATTCCGATGCAGGGGCTTACTCCGAAACGACGAAGAAATGTTGCCCCAAGACATATGAATTGCAATTTGTCTTCAAAAGTTGCGCCTTCGTCAATTCCTACAGGTGCTAAAAAAAACGGCTTTCCGTAACCGCTTATTAAAAGTGCAAGTCTATGAAGATTTTGTACATTGCATGTTTCTTTAATGCAACTTAAAACGTCCGAGGCTTTTGATTTTCCGCGAATTGCGGCATCTACTTTATCGGTTACGAGCAAATTGACGATGTCTTTTTCAGGCTCGTTTGTATCGTAAATTTCAAAAGGCAATAAATCGCTTTCAATGACAGATTCCGGATAAACGGACAAAGACGCTTTTTTAATCTCTTCTTCATTTCCAACCAAAACCAAATCGGCATAGCCTAAATCGATTGCATTTTTTATACACTGAATAGTTTTTTCATTGGGATTTCTAACACCCATTGCAACTTTTGAGTGCTTCGAAACAGCTCTTTTTTCGATTTGATCCAAAAAAATATTCAAATCTTCAGGATTGGGCTTTTCAACCATTTAATTCCTCATAACAAAAAAATAATAAAAATAATAAAGATTAATAAAAAATAATAAAGATTAATAAAAATTAATAAAAATCAAAATAAAATAAAATTATAAATTACTTTTGATTTTCATAAAAATCGTATAAAAACGAACAAAGTTCGGGTGATAAATTAAATTTATCTTCGATTTGTGAAATAATATATTTGCGGTCTTTTTCATTTTGTTTCATATTAGAAATCATTTCGTTTACTTCTTTTAATTCAAAATTAGGATTTATATCTTTTCTGTAGCCCCAAAGATTTCCTTTTATCAATTTTATATTATTCATAGTCAGAAACATTTTAATCGCTGACGATATGTTTTTTATGAATGAATCGGGCATTTGAATCGCAATTAAACCCGGAGATTTCGAATAAACAGTCATTATATCTTTTGCTGTCGGGCGAAACGAAAAATGAACTATTTTTTCGTCCGGTTTTAAATATGAAATTTCGTCGGATGAACTTAAAACTAAAATGTGCATAATAAATGAAACCGCCATAAAAAATTATAAACAAATTGAAATATAAAATAACAACCAGAAATATAAAACAACAACCATTATAAAACTGTTCTCATATACATTCCTTTTGTACTGTTTTTGTAGTATTTTTCCATATCATATTTTTCGTACAAATCTTCGAGATTTCCTGCTATTGCATTTCTGTAAATATATAATAAGTTTTCGATATCTTCAGGACTAAAACCGAATCCTTCGATTTTGAAATTTCGAATTCCGGCATCGTATATGTCTTCCGCAAAATCTATGGTGTTTAAAATTTTGGAGTTAAATACATGATTTCTTCCAAATTCGTCAACAAGTACGGGAAACATAAAACCTTTTGAATCTTTTAATGCATAAAAAATATTGTTATTATTAGAATTTTTATTGTTATTATTAGAATCGTTATTATCGATTATGTCGATTGCGTCAATTTCGTTTATTGTTAATGTTTGAATTAACGGATGTTCCGTTATCATTATTTGAATTAAACCGTGGATTAAGCATTCCGATTGAATTCTTTTTCCATAATTTTCGATGCATGAATTTGTGTATTCGTTTATATCTTCGAGTGACATTTCGGGCGACAATGATACGCAGTTTGCACCGGACTCAAAAATAAGGAAAGCCGCGTTTGAATTGAATATATTAAATGAAAAATCGGATATTATTTCAAATTTGCCGGAATTACCGGAACTGGCGGAATTACCGGAACTGCCGGAATTATCGGAACTATCGAAACTGCCGGAATTATCGGAACTATCGAAACTGCCGGAATTACCGGAACTATCGAAAACCGTTTCGCATAACAATTCAAGCATTCCCGGATTTGTCGCGACAAATCCGCCGATTTCATATTCAACGAGTTTCAATATTTGAGATTTTATTAAATCGAAGTCCGCATCTTTCGTGATTTGAGAAAAAGTATAAAAAATACGTGATTTTTCGGAATTTACAATTTTTTCAGTTTCAAGCAAATTACATATTTCATCGAAATTTAAACCGTAAACGAAACCGCCGGGTGAAGATTTAAAAGTATTTCCGCCGACATAAATTCGATCGGCACCTGCATTAATTGCGGAAAACAACGCATCTTTTGAATAAACAGATATAGAAAGTTTAAACTCGTCTTCTGATTTGATGTCTTTTTTAATTTTTGTATCAGTTTCTTTGTTTGATTCTATTTCAATTTCGATTTCTTTGTTTGATTCGATTTCAGTTTCGATTTCTTTGTTTAATTCGATTTCAGTTTCGATTTCTTTGTTTGATTTGATTTCAGTTTCAACTTCGTTAAAACTGCTATTTGAAATATTTCTTTTAAACGAGTTTATAAAAGCATTTAAAAGTGATGTTAGTGCATCGTTTCTTAATCCTTTCAATACTCCAAGCGGAATGAAAACATCGTTTTCGAGTTCGATTTCTACATTTTTCGGTTCGAAAAATGTAGTTCCAAGACCGGTTAAAACATTGTATGCCTGTTCTTTTTTAAACGGATTTTTTTGTGATTTTTCTACTGTGAAATCGGATATTTCTATAATTTCATGAGTTTGTTTTATTTTGTTTCGTTCGTCTTTTTCGTTTTTTAAAGTAAGTGTAAGTTTTTCTCCTTTTTTTGCCTTAAGTTTAAATGATACGGGAATTTTAAAAGGAAAAGCTCCGACTGCTTGTGCAAATTCCGCGGAATTTGCACAATTTTCGACTAATTCTTTTATTTCTTCATCAGATTGAAGAGGCATTTTTTCTTCAATTTCTCTATGAAGTTTTTCATCCGATGTTATGTATAAAATATCTCCTGCTTTAGGACTTCTTTCACTACTGAAAAGCGATGCGGCCGGAATTGAAACTGTTTCGCCTGCTTTGACATAATCGGTGATTCTGTTGTTTGAAAACATTTTTCGAACTGTAAAGCCTGCTCTCGGGTCGTTTAAATTTTTTGTGTCCTTTGAATTTTTTGTACCGGATTTTACATTTCCGATTGAAATTCCGTCGCCTGCAGACAAATCAGAATTTAAAAGAACTGATACTTCACGCCTTTTAAAATCTACATCTTTTACAACGCCTGCTTTAAAGCCTCTGTTGTACGGAAGCCTTCTGCTCATTAATTCATTTCCCGGATTTTTAATAAAATAACCGTCGGTAAAGCCTCTGTTAAACAGTTTTTCAAGCGTTTCGTCGTTTTCTTTTGTAACAATTTCGGAAGAATTTTCAAAATAAGAATCGATAATTTCACGATAAGTTTTAACAACTCCGCCTACGTATTCGTATCTTTTCATACGGCCTTCGATTTTAAAAGAGTCGACTCCAATTTCAATTAGATTTTTTAGCGACTTTGTCGCATTCAAATCTTTAGGACTCAAAAGATATTTCCCGTCAGTTTTTACAGATGCCGAAACCGAATTAAAAGAATCGGAAGAATCAAAAGAATTGAAAGAATTGGAAGAATTAAAAGAATCGGAAGAGTTGGAAAAGTCGGAAAAATAGAAAAAGTCCGAGAAATTTGAGAAATTTGAAAATTTGATTAAGTCATATTTTTTTCGACAGGGTTGTGCGCATTTTCCTCGATTTCCGCTTCGGCCGCCTGCAAAACTGCTGAATTGACATTGTCCGGAATAAGAAATGCATAAAGCGCCGTGGATAAACGTTTCAATTTCAATTCCTGTCTTTTCTTTTAAAGTTTTCAGTTCCGATATATCCAGTTCTCTTGCCGGAATGACCCGTTTTATTCCGTATTTTTTAAGAAATTCCACATGTTTTGAATTGTGAACTGTCATTTGAGTGCTTGCGTGAAGCGGAATTTCGGGGAATTTTTCCCTGAGCAAATATAAAAGTCCTAAATCTTGAATAATTATGGCGTCTGCTCCCGCTTCGTATATGAATTTTACAGTTTCTAGAACTTCATCAAATTCGGAATCTCGAAAAAGAGTGTTGACTGTAACATTTACGGAAACACCGAATATGTGAGCGTAATCGATTACGAGAATCAATTCTTCTTTCGAAAAATTTCCGGCAAATGCGCGCGCACTAAATTTTCCGGCACCTAAATAAATAGCGTCCGCTCCGAATACCAATCCTGCAAAAAAAGGTTTTATATTTCCGGCCGGAGCTAAAAGCTCCGGCTTTTTAATACAACTGTTTATTTTATCCATTAAAGAGAACAACCGTTTATTTTATAATTATTCGTTTATGAGAAAACGTTTTTATAATCATTCATTAACAAGAAACCGTTTTTATAATTATTCATTAACTGGAATTCCTCGTTTTTTAAGTTCACTTTTTACTTGGCCGACAGTATATTCGTTGAAATGAAAAATGCTTGCTGCCAATGCGGCACTTGCTTTTCCGACTGTAAGTCCGTCGTATATGTGTTCGATATTTCCAACACCACCTGATGCAATTACTGGGATTGATACCGATTCGGAAACTAAGCGTATGGCTTTCAAATCGTAGCCGTCTTTTGTTCCGTCTCTGTCTTTTACTGTTAAAAGAATAGAACCCGCACCAAGCTCCTCTACTTTTTTAGCCCAAGTTTCGGCGGAAATTCCGGTTCCTTCATTTCCACCTTTAATTACGACTTCATACCAATACGTTTTTCCGCCTTCGGCGTAAATATTTGCATTCAAAGGAGCGGGATTGAAATTTTTTGAAACGTCGATTGCAATTACGATTCTCTCAGATCCAAATTTCTCTGACGCTTCTTTTATAAGAGCGGGATTTTTAACGGCCGCCGTATTTATTGAAACTTTTGTAGCGCCCGCTTCAATCATTTCTTCTACGTCTTTTAAAGTAGAAATTCCGCCACCAATCGTAAACGGAATTTTCAGATCTTTTGACGCATTCTCGATTACGCTTAAAATAGTTTTCCGACCCGCAACAGATGCATTTATATCCAAGAAAACCAGTTCGTCCGCCCCTTGTTCTTCATATTTTTTGGCAAAAGAAACAGGATCGCCCGCATCGCG
>JGI24708J26588_10003887_pt1 | contig 10582 bp, 10 predicted proteins | sample BioPla1DNA2_FD_26588 | JGI IMG/M metagenome (IMG submission 26588) | reverse complement strand
TAGGCAAGGGCAATGGCTATGGCGTCGCTTGGACGGGAATCAACTTCAAAGGTGTATTTATCGTGCTTTATGTATAAGTTTGCATAATAAACGTTGTCCTTTATATTCGTTATGATTATTTGCTCGACTTCTGCCCCCAGCAAATCTAAAAGATTTTTAAGCAGGTTGTGAGTTAGAGGGCGGTTAGGAGTTATTCCCTGCATGTTCATCAAAATGGCCATTGCCTCGACCGGACCGATAACAATAGGCAAAACTTTTGTTTCCTCTTTGTCGCTTAACATTACTACATGATTGTTGTTCTCGTCGATGACAATGCCTTTAACAAATACTTGTATATTATTAAACATGGTCTTCACCTCGCTTTTCTGTTATTTTATCACAAAAAACCATATTTCACTTGATATAAGAACAGATCAGTGCCATTGCAGTTTCAAGAACATCGATGGATTTTAGATATTCATTTAAAGCGATATGCTCGTTCATGGTGTGATCTAGCGTGCTGTCGCCGGGCCCGTATGCGACCATGGGGCAATTCCAAGCAGCAGCATGATTGAAGTCTGCCGTTCCGCTTTTGACGATTACGCGAGGTTCTAGGTTTTGTCGTCTTAGGGCTGTGCGAAAGGCTTTTGCGACCATGTTGTTTTTGTCTGTCACGTGGGGTGGTATAGCAAGGGCGATATCATGTTCTACTTTATATTTTTTGCATATTTTCTCAACCAACAAGCAGTATTCGTCGAGGGCGCCTCCGATGGGAATGCGTATGTCGAGCTCCATCTTTGCAGTCCTTCGTCCCTTTTCCTGTCCCCACATGGAAACGATTGCCCCAGATGGGCTATATGCAATGGATTTGCCGAATTGGTCATTTGAGCGCAATCGATTTAATATCTCCGAAGCTGCAAAGGTAACATAGGTAAGCGGACCTCCATTGGCGCTCCTGTGGGCTCCGCCGTCCTCTGACTTAAGGATCGCCCTAATGCAACCTCGATAGCCTATGGTTATCCCCCGAGTGTTCGATGGCTCTCCAACAATGCAGGCTATAGGTTTATGAAGAGGCAGCCTATAAAGAATGCCGCGCGAATTGGATTCCTCTCCGACGGCTGCAATGAAGGACAATTTGCAATTTCTTGCAAGTTTCACCTTACCACCGGCAATGGCCATCGAACAAAGCGGTCCCTTTGCGTCAACCGATCCCCTCCCCCATAAGATGTCGTCTTCCACTTTGGCCGTTGGTCTGCCCTCAACTGTATCGATGTGGCCGAGGAGGATTATTTCGTTATCGCCCTCCCCTTTTGTGGCCACGACATTTCCCACATTGTCTATGTACGACCTGTCCCATCCAAAAGAGGGAAGGCGAGCATTGAGGTAGGCACACGCCTTGTCTTCTTTATAGCTTGTACTGGGTATGGAAACCAAATCGAGGAGTAAATTTATTTCAGCGGACATTACCCTTTTCCTTTCCTTCTAATACTGCACTCAAGATATCCGCGGTTTTTGCGAAATGCTCTGCCTTAGATATCAAAGGCGACAAAAATCTCACTACGAAAGGTCCGGCCGGAAGAGCGAGTATACCCATATCTTGAAGTTCTTTGACTATAGGAATGGATTTTACGGAAAGCTCTACTCCGTTCAATAACCCCATTCCGCGCACCTCTCGTATAAGTGGAGAGTCAATTTTTCGCAATAGATTTCTGAAATAGTCTCCTAGTTCCACCGCTTTTTGCATATAGCCTTCACTTTGAAATAACGACATAGTAGCTAGCCCCAAAGTCATGGCAAGAGGATTGCCACCGTATGTTGAGCTATGCCCCGATGGGGGAAACCCACCCAACTCATCTTTCCACAGTGTTATTCCTACAGGAAAACCTCCGGATACACCCTTCGCGAGACATATTATGTCGGGATCAAGGCCACATTTTTCGCTTACGGAATAATCGCCACATCTTCCCCAACCGCATTGAACCTCATCGCTTACAAGCAAAGCTCCATGTAACTTACACGCCTCTGTTATCTTTTTACCAATTTCCTCCTCGAGCGGATAGACGCCGCCTTCTCCCCTAACGGGCTCAACGAATACCGCAACCGTATCTTCATCTATGTTTGACGGCAGTATTTCCGGTTCCAAATGAGTTACAGGCAAAATGACNTGTGNCCAAGGGTTTCTGTAAAGTGGGTTAAAGGTCAAAGACAAAGCTCCAAGTGTGCGTCCGTGAAAGCTTCGACGNAGGGCGAGGATCTTTTTTCTGCTCGAGTTTAAAAAAGTANCAAGTTTAAGTGCCGCCTCTACAGCCTCTGATCCGCTGTTGCAGAAAAAACATTCTCTGTCCGGAAATATTTGTNTCAGAGACTCCATGAACTTATTTCTCGTTTCCGATCCCATGCCTATTCCTANNGTCCAGGGCATTTTCGATGCTTCTTTTAGTGTCTTTACCAGGTAGGGATGGCAATGTCCAAATAGCGCAGCTCCACTGCTGCAATAAAAGTCTATATACTCTTTTCCTTTTTTGTCCCTGATTATTGCACCATTCCCGTATGTTAAAGTTATACCGCGGCTTCCGTAAAGCTCCGACATAAGCGCGTTCCTCCTCCCGAAAATGTCGTCTTTAAAGGATTTTGTTGCCTGCTATCTCCTATAAATACCGAATTAACCCCGCCCTCGAGCGCTTCTTTGGCTGCAAGCAGTTTGCGCTTCATGTTTCCCTGAGAATAGCTTTCCAGGTTGGCCCAGTCTTCAAGCGTCGCCATTTTTATCAATGTGGAACTGTCGCTTGGATCTTGAAGTAATCCCGGGATGTTGCTTAATATGACCAATACATCCGCCTCAAGAGAAGCGGCTGCTGCGGCGGCCATGCGATCTCCATCGACGTTCAAGAGGCCCTCCCCTGTCTCATCGCAGGCCAGAGGAGGCAAGACAGGAAACGCCCCCAAATCCCACAAAGTAAAGATGTCTTTGTTTTTAAATGACGTGATAAATCCGCTGCAATTGCCTCTGATTAAACGCACTTTGCCATTTTCTACGACCCGCAGGGCATCCTTTCTTCTTGCAATGGCAGATATGTTGTCGGGCGGATAAAGCGGTACGGCATTAATCCCCTGTTGACCGAAGGAGCTAACTAGTTGTATGGAAAATAAAGAGCTAGCAGCTCGAAACAATTCGAGATCGGAGGAATTTACGAAGCGGCTCTTAAAACCACCGGGGCTCATAACGTATTTTGGAGTAATATTTAAAGCCCTCGATAGATTGTCCATATAAGAGCTTGCGCCATGAACAAGAAGCCATTCTTCTTCCTTTTCACTCTTTCCGCAAGTTCCATGACAAGAGGTTTTAGATTGTTTCCGCTTGCTCCGCCGATCTTTACAACTCCCCTACGAATGTCGCCCAGATCTTGATATTTCACTGCCCTTTCTCCTTTCGATGAGTTATACGGGATAAACGGGCATCATGGTAAGCCCTTCGGTTTCGTTTAACCCCAGCATTAGGTTGGATGCCTGGACAGCCGTTCCTGCCGCCCCTTTCATCAGGTTGTCTATGGCCGTAACAACTAGCATTCTTTGTCCGTCCTCATGGAGAGCAAACCCAGTCATCGCCTGATTGCTTCCCGTTACCATCTTTGGTTCTGGGAACCTCAGATGANCCGGTTTAGCCGGACAAAGTTGCAAAAANGGCTTGTCCTTATAGGCATTTCGATAGAGCTTCCATATTTCGCCCTCCTTTACTTTTTCCGCCAGACGAATATGAGCCAACATTTGGGCACCGCGGACGATCTCCACGGCTGTCATCGTCATAGTTACCGCATCTTCCTCAAGGGAAAGTTCTTGCAGGATTTCAGCCAAGTGGCGATGCCTAAAGGGTTCGTAGACCCTTAATGTCCTGCTTCTATATGGGTGATGGCTTCCGACGGTAGGCGTTGCGCCGGCTTCAGACGATCCCACCCTCACTTCAATTCGCGCTTCCTTTATCAGGCCCTCCTTGGCAAGAGGGAAAAGCCCCAATATACAGCATGCTGCATTACAGCCTACGCCGCTTACTAAATTTGCCCTTTCGATTTCTTTTCCATGAAGCTCGGGCAACCCGTAAATTGCCCTGGTTAATAAATCCGGTTTTAGATGAGGCGATCCATACCATTTTTCGTAATCCTTGGAAGAGGAAAGCCTAACGTCCGCAGACAGGTCGACTACCTTCGCACCTCCTCTCAGGTATTTTTCGATGACGGGTACAGCAGTGCCATGAGGGACCGCCAAATAGGCGATATCTACTTCTTTTGAAAATGCCTCATCGTAGTCACAAAATGTTAGATCGCCGTATTCGTTTCTTAAATTAAGATGCGTCTGCCAGACGAATTGGCCCTTTTTGCTTTTTGACACAGCGCATTCAACTTTTATATTGGGATGTCGAGCCAATATGCGCAAAACTTCCCCACCAGCCATCCCGCTTGCTCCCCACACTGAGGCCCTAAAAGTCATCTTCATCACCCTTTTGGGCCAACGTCCAGGCCATCTCGACTATCTTTCCGGCGATATCAACACCTGTGATCTCTCCGTGGGAGCTTCTGAACTCCGGCTGTCCGTTAACTTCGTTTACGAGAAAGCCATTGTCGGTCTCAAATACATCGACGGCGAGCATTTTTCCACCGATAGCCCTTTGAACATCTATAAGCAAGTTTTTAAGATCATTAGTTAGAGGGTAGTTTTGTGCCTCGCCGCCCCTTGCGGTGTTTGTAATCCAGTGATCGCTGCACCTTCTTATAGCCGATGCAGGGCAATCTCCTATTATGGTGGCCCTTATGTCGAATCCTTTTTTATCCACATATTTCTGGATGTAAATTGCGCTGTGCTGTGAACCCAAGTGCAGTTTATGTTCGACTATAGCTTCCAGTGCGTCCCTGTCGTTGACCTTTGCCAAAAGCCTTCCCCAACTGCCTACGGGTGGTTTTAGGACGACGGGATATCCCATTTTTTCGACACATTTTAGCGCGCCTTCTAGTGAAAAAGCCACTGCATAATCGGGTTGAGGAATGCCTGCTATCGAGAGTTTCGAAGACGTTGCGATTTTATCTGAACATATTTCCATGACCTTTGAAGGATTTATCGTGGTTACGCCCTTCGCTTCTAACGTCAACGCCAGTGCAAGATTTTGTCTGTGTCCAATACAGCGGCACAGGGCTACGTCTCTCTTTTGGCAAATGTCGTTGGGCCAAGCCATGTTGGAAACGATCATCGCTTCTAAAGGGATTTGTCTTACCCTTGCGGCCTCGATTATCATTTTCTCTTCGCTCCTGAGGCGGGAATAGAACATGAAGACCTTGGCCATTATTCTCCCCAATCCTCCTGCACTTCGGGTGCTTCTGCGACAGTTAAGGGATCCAAAGAAATAACCTCAAGCTCAGAACCGCAGTCNGGNCAGGTAATAATTTCCCCCTCCAAAAGTTCATTGGATACCTCTACCTTTCCTTCGCATACTACGCAGAATACAAATTTGGACATGACCATCCCTCCGAACTAGAATTTAATTATTTTAGAGATTATAAACTTGAGTTTCATATGTGTCAAGTTTCAAACGGCTCTTTTCCAAATAGTTTGGATACATTCCTCCGATAAGAACCCCAGCAGCGTCTTTTTTGTATAGACCTTATTTGATAGCCCCGCCTCCGGGGTGCAGGTTTCATCCCAGGTGCGATTTTTGTTTTGATAAATGTCGCGTAGAACTTCCAGATCTGAAGGAAGTAAAACCAAGCCATTTCGTGGCATGTCATCTTTATTCTGACAGTTTTTAAGGAGGCCTAAGCGTGGAAGCCCTCGTTGAGATAGAAAACTTGAGGAAATATTTTGATATTAAAAAATCTATACTATCAAGGCCACTTCAGGTTAAAGCTATCAATGGCATTTCCCTGAAGATTCCAAAGGGCGCGATCTTTGCCGTCGTAGGAGAGTCTGGGTCTGGTAAAAGCACGCTCGGAAGAGTAATACTGAAACTGATCGAACCCACATCAGGGAAGATATATCTCAATGGCCAAGACATCACGATGCTGAAACCAAAAGAGTTGATCAAATACAGAAGGCAAATGCAGATCGTTCAACAGGATCCCTACAATTCGCTCCATCCTAGGAAACTAGTAAAGGATATTATTGGTGAAGGTTTAAAGATACACTATAAGCTCCCCTCTGACGAAATATACATAAGGATCAAGGAAATCTTGGAGTGCGTCGGACTGCGAGAGGAACATATGTTTAGGTATCCTCACGAATTTTCCGGTGGGCAGCGTCAAAGGATTGCCATAGCCAGGGCTTTAGTGTTAAGACCCAAGTTCTTGGTTCTAGATGAGCCTACCTCAGCCTTAGACGTCTCCGTCCAAGCAAGAACTTTAGCTTTATTACAGGAGCTCAAAGAAAGCCTCGCACTGACCTATTTGTTTATAACCCACAATCTTGCCGTAGTAGACCACATTGCTTCCCACGTAGCAGTCATGTACTTGGGCAAGATAATGGAGATAGGAAGTAAAGACGATGTATTTTTAAAACCAAGGCATCCCTACACGATAAGCCTTTTAGAGGCCGTACCCAGTGTGGGCAAGGGGAAAAGGATTCGCAAAGTGCCACGTGGCGAGATTCCAAGCCCTCTTGATCCTCCTAAAGGTTGTCTTTTTCATACCAGATGCGTGGAAGCGAAAGAAATATGCGCGGAAAAAGAACCTGAAGAGACAGAAATTTCACCGGGTCATTTTTGTTGGTGTCATTTTTGTAAATGATGAATTGTAAAATTACCAGCTATTAGCACGATAACAAGAAGCAAATTCAGCAGTAGTCTACAAAAATTGTTGCCAGATAGTGAAATATTTAATTATGTGTTAATCTACTGCACTGCGTTAAAGGATCGCTATTTTCCAATTTGTACAACATGAAGGCTAAGCTGATATCAAAACGCCTTTTTCCTTCCGATAACCCGTCTATCCCTAAAATATCTTCTAATCTTTTGATCCTATATTTTAAGGTATTGTAGTGGATATGAAGAAAGTCCGCCGTTTGTTTCAGCTGCCAATCATTTGATATAAGAGCTTCAAGCGTTTGGAATAAAAATAGGGAGCTTTCATCTTTCGTGTCAATAAGTTTGCCCAAGGTTTTTCTCCAAAAGTTTCGGCTTATTTCAGAGCCCTTGAGAGCACACAATATCTTTTCTACCCCTAGGTCACACCAAGAATACACACCCGGTTTTTGTTCCATTCGCCTTAAAATATCCAAAGTCTCCAAACTCTCAGAAAAGGCATGCGGTGCTTCTGATAAGTCTTTTTTCGCCGAACTTACAGAAACAACAACGTCACTTTCCATATATCGCGTGAGTACGTCGTGCAACTTTTCTATTGTTTTGCATAGACCGATGTAGTCCTTCTCTTCTTTCAGGGGTATTAATGCTACAAAATATGGACTGATGTTCGTTGCCATTGTTCCTGGGAAGTAGACATTGAGCTTCTCATTTAAAAAGTTTAATAAATGCTCCTCCTCTTCAACAAGAGCATCAGTAGTTGGGAGAGCATCAGTAGTTGTATTATTAGTGGATTTATTTTCTTCGATAGTTTTTATAGTAGCTACAACTAGCTTCCACCCTGGATCCCACCCGTGGACTTTCGCTTGCNGGAAAACCTCGGCTGGTTTTTTAAACTTGGAATATAGAATATCCTTTATGAATGCGTCTTTGTGTCGTCTTTCAACTTTGGATGCAAATTCCATCCTCTGAAAGTGTAATAAGAGTGCTCTTTGTGCTTCGCGAATTGCAACATCAGCGAAGCGAGTCAAGTAACTGGGCTCTTTTTCAAAAACTAGGTGTCCAATCGTTTTATTTGCGTTGGTAATTTTTACATGGGTATAATCCTTTATTATTTCGCTTAACATATCAGGCACGACGCAAGTGTCTTTAAAGGAACTATTTTCGGAACCGTAACCGATACCAAAAATTTCATCTATATACGCTACACCAACGTTTAAGAACCTTGCAAGAATATTGAGCATGTCCTCAATTCCCTTGTTCAAAAGAAGAGAATTGAGGAATTCTGTTCTTATAGCTTCAGTTGTCTCCAGCAGTTTGTATTGACTGTTTACAATTGCCGAAAGCACCGGGTTTATTATGTCAACGTGATTCATGAAGGTTGGGATTTTTAATATCGGAAAATCATATTTATTAGCCTTTGCTATCGCTTCCTCCGGCACCTTGTTCAGAAAACGTCCGATTTTAACGCCCAGTGCAGCTGCATTTTTCTTGGCGAGGCTATCTACTAGGTCAACGAATGATAGAGAGTCATTCGCGAAAAGATATCCTGACGTAAGTAAAAATTCACCGCCTCTCACCCATTGACCAGCATTTGGTACATCTATTACCACCACAGTTTTAACAATTCGGTTAGACAGCCCTTGTTCGCCAGCCAGAATTTTCACATCACTTAGGACGCCAATTTGTAACATCTCTTCTACAGTCAGAGACATTTTTATCCCTCCGGGGAATCGACCTTTTTGAGGAATGCTTTGTCATTTCCCCCAATATATTAACATAATCTTTGTAATATTTAACAAATCAAATATTATGATAATCGCAAATTGTTCGAAAATTACAAATAATATTTACTTGTTTATCAATGCGTCCAATGTAAAAGGCTACATGGTCAGCTATAATCAAAGTAACATATAAAAGGGAAGGTGGCTTAACGGTGGAATTTAAAAGNGGAATAGAACCAACGGAAAAATATTGTTCAATGGAAACTATGAATGGCGCATTGAANTTGGTGCGAGACGTTATGCTCGCAAAAGAGGGAGAGACCGTAGTGGTGACCTGTGACAGCTCGGGCGACAGGAGGGTTGCCGAGGCGATCGGAGACGCTGCTTACGCAATTGGAGCTAAACCCATTATATTGTACTACCCTACTCCGATTAAGACCTTCGCAAGTGAAATGCCAGCTCATATGGCTGCGGCTACTGCAAATGCCGACGTGTGGATAGAGATAGCTTACGCCACCGTTATGCACTCTCAAACCTGGAGAGACGCCATGGACAAGGGATGCAGGTATATCAACCTAACGGGCATGGATGTGATGATGCTAGTAAACTGTGTAGAAAGAATAGATTACGACACTGTCGTGGAGCTTGGGCGTCACTTCCAGGAAATACTTGGAAAAGCAAATAAGGTTGAAGTTAAAAATCCTAGCGGCACAAATCTAGTGGCATATAATCAAGGACGTAAAATACGCCTCTCTGGAGAAAAAGCTACCAAAAAGGGATACCCTGTCATGTTAGCGGGGCAAGTAAGCTGGTGTCCGGTTGAAGAGACAATAAACGGCACCATAGTATTTGACGCTGCGGTATTTCCTCCAGCACAACTTGGAATCATAAGAGAGCCAATCGCGTTAGAAATAGAAAAGGGGGTAATACAGTCAATTTCCGGAGGAAGAGAAGCAAAAATTTTTGAAACCTGGCTTAAATCCTTCAACGATCCCAATATGTTTAGGCTCGCTCACTACTCTCTTGGCTTCAATCCAGGCGTAACCGCGCCTACAGGGCGAATTGTAGAAGACGAGAGGATTTTTGGATGCATAGAATTTGGATTTGGGAGTCAAGGCAAACAGATCATGGGTAAGGGCTGGTCAGCGGCATCACATACCGATGGAGTTACATTGAATCCAACGATATTGCTTGATGACGTTTTGTTCGAAGAAAACGGTGTTTATAAAGACCCTAAAGCAGCCGAAATTTGCAGAAAAATGGGTATTCCGAGTTATTAATCCTGCCACAGAAAGTGAGAAGAGGAAAATACTATGACATCTCTTGATGCTAGAATTGCAAATTTATTTCCATCAATAATACTAAATCTTCAAGAATCTATAAGGATTCCGAGCATTCAAGGAGATCCTACCTTGGACGCTCCCTTTGGAATTCAAGTGAAAGAGGCATTGAATCATGCTTTAAAAACGGCGTCTTCGCTGGGATTTAAAACGTACGACTTGGATGGATATGTTGGTTGGGCTGAATACGGCGAAAGCGAAAACATGATTGTCGTTCTAGGGCACCTCGACGTGGTGCCTTCCGGAGAAGGGTGGACGCGTCCTCCTTTTGGCGGAGAGATACATGGAAATAAAATGTTCGGACGAGGAGTAATGGACGACAAAGGACCCATTATAGGTGCGTTATGGGCTTTGTACGCTATAAAAGGAACTTTCTTTTCCTGTAAAACGCAGAATTCGTATCTTATTTGGAACTAACGAGGAAAGCGGTATGAAGGACATGCATTACTACTTAGAGCATGGCGGGGAAATACCTATAATGGGGTTTACCCCAGATGGAGAGTTTCCTATAGTTGCCTATGAAAAAGGACAGCTGCATGTACGTATTAAAGTCCCTTTTATACAGCCCAATAACTCCAAAGCGTTGCTTTTAGGAATTTGTGGCGGTACTGTACCTAATGTGGTACCCTCTGAAGCAGAAGCCCAAATCCGCTTTTTTGATCTTTCCGAAAAACAAAAGATATTAAACGCCTTTAAAAAAGTTGCACGCGAAAAGGGCATAAAAGTCGCAGTTAATGCAGAGAGCGAAATCGCGACGATCAAGG
>JGI24708J26588_10003886_pt1 | contig 10585 bp, 12 predicted proteins | sample BioPla1DNA2_FD_26588 | JGI IMG/M metagenome (IMG submission 26588) | reverse complement strand
GATGGACAGATGCGAAACCACACTGCTAGATGGTCGTCCATGAACTTAAGCAAACAGCCAGCCGGTTTGAAGCTAACTTCCATGTCAGGGGAACAGACTTTCTATGAAGCAACCATTACTGGTTCAACAGGAGAAAAAAGAACTATTACCTGATTGACACTAAGACAATTATATCATGGGCTTAACCTAGCCGATTGATATTAAATATAAAAAATTCAAAGAAAGGAAAGTATAAATCTTAGTATCTAAAGATATTATACGAGGGAGAAATAATACTGAAAAAATATTCTCCAATTGGAGAACTGGGTCAATTTGCAAAGCAATATGCAGATGCTCTGGCACAATCAACAGGGCATATTATTGCAATTACAGATAAAGATCAGTTTATAGCGGTTGCTGGATCTACCAAGAAGGAATTGCTTTCAAAAGGAATTAGTCACGATTTGGAAGAGGTAATCAATGAAAGAGAAAATGTAATAGCAAGTAGAGAAGATAAGAATTTTGTAAAGATAATAAATGAAGATGATAGCGAATATTTGTATCAGGTAATATATCCAATTATCAGTGAAGGAGATGCCATAGGTTCCGTAATTATCCTTTCAAAAGATCCGAAAACAAAATTTGGGGATACGGAATTAAAATTAGCTAGTACTGCTGCGGTATTTTTAGGAAGACAGATGGAGCAGTAAGAAATAAAAATATATAATAAAAGTGGGGCTGTCGCACTAAATGTGCGGCGCCCTTTTTACATTAGTAATGTTTATCACATATTCCTTCGGAACATTTGTATCGTAGACACGCTCTTTTCTTTTTACATTAGTAATTTTATCACATATTAAAGTTATAAAAATAGCATGTGACGATCAATCCAACAGAGACACGTTCTCTTTATGATTTTTTCAATCGTTAAAGCGACAGCCCCTTTATTTCTAGTTGTAATACCATATCGGTTTTTGTTATAATATGGTTTAATAACTGGTACAAGAAAGAATGGGAGATAGGAGCAAAAGATGCAAAAATATCAATTTGATGAATTTATGGAGATTATCCGTAAATTAAGAAGTAAGGATGGCTGTCCCTGGGACAGGGAGCAGACCCATGAAAGTTTAAAAACTTGTCTCTTAGAGGAGTGTTATGAAACCATTGAAGCAATTAATAATAAGGATTATGAGAATTTGTGTGAGGAGCTGGGGGATATTCTTTTACAGGTGGCACTTCATAGCGTGATTGCAGAAGAGGAAACCAAGTTTAATATTAACGATGTGATTACACAGGAAGCAGAAAAGATGATTCGAAGACATCCTCATGTATTTGGAAATGTTACTGTTGAGGATAGTCAAGAGGTTATCAACAATTGGGAAGATATTAAAAAGCTTGAAAAGAAGACAGATAATATTGCTGATGAATTGCAAATGGTTCCCAAAGCTCTTCCAGCAACCATTCGAGCAGAAAAAGTACAAAAGAAAGCAGCAAAAGCGGGGATGGATTTTACGAGCTATGAACAGGTGCTGGAAAAGGTTTATGAAGAGCTNGAAGAGCTGAAAGAATCCATAGAAAAAGGGAATAAAGAACTTATTCAGGAGGAATTTGGCGACCTTTTATTTACAATAGTTAATTTGTCTCGGTTTTTACAATTAAATGCAGAAAATTCCTTGACAAATGCGACTAATAAGTTTATAAATAGATTTATAGATGTCTTTACTTTAGCAAAGAGTAGGGGCACCAATTTATGTGAACTATCCCCCGAAGAGCAAGATCTTTTATGGAGGGAAGTAAAATAACTGTTAGGTTATAAACATATTAACAAATACTTTAGAGGAGGAGCGATTCCATGAACAAAGCGGAATTGGTTGCAGCGATTGCTGAAAGAACTGAATTTTCAAAAAAAGATTCAGAGAAAGCATTAAAGGCTTTTATTGATGTAGTAACAGAGGAATTAGCAAAGGGAGAAAAGGTTCAACTCGTTGGATTTGGTACTTTTGAAGTAGTAGAAAGACCAGAAAGAACTGGTAGAAATCCTTTAACAAAAGAAACCATTACCATTGCTGCTTCTAAAGCACCTAAGTTCAAAGCTGGTAAAGCATTAAAGGACGTTATTAACGCATAATAGACAAAAAACAAAAACAAAAGAGGCTGTTTTAAATTCCGGATCTCAGAGGGGTGTAGGGTTTTTAAAACAGTCTTTTTAATAATTTATAGTTAATATTAAGGCGGAAGAGATATGAGATTAGATAAATATTTGAAAGTGTCCAGATTGATTAAAAGAAGGACTGTGGCAAATGAAGCTTGCGATGCTGGGAGAGTTATGGTAAATGGAAAGCCAGCAAAGGCTTCAGTAAATGTTAAAATTGGTGATATTATCGAGATAGGTTTTGGAAGTAAAACAGTGAAAGTGGAAGTCCTAGATTTGCAGGAAACTACAAAGAAGGATGANGCGAAGGAGCTTTATAAGTATCTGTAAAACTGTCATGAACCAGCAAGTCTCCTCATATACTTAACAAGGTAACCTTGGTTAAATTTATATGAGGAGGCTTTTTTATGGATGAAAAATTGCAAGTATTAAAGGGGCACAAGTTAAATATCATTGNAAGNAAATCGGCTNTAATTACCGGTGTAAATGATGTCTTATCCTTTGATGCTAATGAAGTTTTGCTTCAGACAGAGCAAGGAATTTTGATGATTCGAGGGAATGAACTTCATGTTAATCGTTTGACCCTGGAGAAAGGTGAAGTTGATATTGATGGAAGAATCGATAGCTTAACATATTCNGACACAGCGAATTATGGGAAATCCGGTGAATCTCTATTTGGTAGGTTATTTAAATAAACAATAANTTGAGGGCAAGCCTTACCGATACCATATAGGCGAAACATTTGGATGGAGGTTACTATGAACAAAGCTATCGCTATTGAAATGCAATTTTTTCTGGTCTCAATTCTTTGGGGTGCTATTATTTTATTTGTTTATGATCTTCTCCGGATTTTCAGAAGATTGTTTAAGCACAATGAATTTTTTATTGCTATAGAGGATTTAATATTCTGGGTTCTGGCAAGTTTATTTATATTTATTATGATGTATCAACAAAACAATGGAATCATTCGAGGTTTTTCTATAATGGGTATGGGAATTGGGATGGTATTATATCATTTTGCCCTCAGTGAGCTATTTGTTTCCTTAGTAACCAAACTGATACATATTTTGTTAAAACCACTTAAAATTTTATATCAAAAGCTAAGAAAGCTACTAAGCTTTTTGTTAGGAAAAGGGAAGAAAGTAATAAAATTCTTATTATTAAGATTGAAAAAAACCATAGCTTCCGTTAAAATAGCTTTAGATAAGAAAAAACAGAAAAGACTTGCCAAAAAAACAAAGAGGCAAGAAGTGAGACTTGCTCGTAAGAAAGCGAAAGAGAAAGAACGAGATATAGGGAAAAAGAAGAAAGAGGATCAAAAGAAAAAAGCAAAATCGAAGCAAGGAAAAAGGAAATCAAGGCATAGGAATACAAATACCAAATCCGGCAATCATATAGTACAGATGGAAAGGATGGAGCGTAATCGAATCAAGTAGGGTTTATAGGGGGATGAGGCTATTATGAGAGGAAGATATAAAAGTGGTACTGGCATTGGCATTATTACTTTTTTGGTACTTATGATATGTGGAATTGTGGTTATTCGAATGGTAGGCCTTACGGAGGAAAAAAAGAAGCTAGAAGCCCATACCATGGAGTTAAGTTCTCAGATCCAGATGGAGGAAGAACGTTCGAAAGAAATTGAAGAACTAAAAAATAAAATGAAAAGTAAGGATTTTATTAAAAAGGAAGCAAGGGACAAGCTGGGACTGGTAGAAAAAGATGATATTATANTGGTACCGGAAGAGGAATAAGGGTTAAAAAAGTTCAGATTTGATACCAAAAGGTTAAAAAATGCCAGATAAATATATTAAGAAAGGCATTGACAAGATAGAAGAAAGCAGATATAATTACATTCGTGGCTTTGGCGAAGTAGCTCAGTTGGCAAGAGCACGCGGTTCATACCCGCGGTGTCGGCGGTTCAAATCCGTCCTTCGCTATGATGGTATGAAAGAGTTGTTAAGTTAGCTTAACAGCTCTTTTTTTGTTAATTTCTTATATTCTTAAATTATTTTATCCCCCTATAATCGATAGAATCAGCTTTTCTATGGAATTCTTGTCAAAAAGTTTTTTGAAAATTCGTATTTCTTTTGACAAAGATTGCAAAGTACACTTCCTATAATAACAAGCACAGTCATTGCTACATCATGTTTTGAAAACAGGAGGAAGTGTATAGATGAAAAACAATAAAGGAAAATCAATCCTTATCAATTTATTGGGTATTATTATTGCGAGAGCAGCGTTTTTTGGAATGAATCCTCTGGCCATAGGATATTTCACAGCACTTTATATGGAAAAGGTAGGAGGGGTTTTGGCTCTTATCTGTGTAATGATGGGTGTAGTAGCGGTTATGCCATTAATTGATATATTGAAACTACTATTGACCATGGTTACGACTATTGTCATAATGGAAGCCCCTATCATAAATAAAAGAAAGATACCCCAGCCAATTCTTTATGCATTAGGCCCCATTGCTTTAGGCGTATTTTCGGTGATGGAGGCAGCGGCGGGGGGAACCATCGGCGAAAACATTTTATATGCTTTGGTGGAGGCTGTGATAGCCTTTGTATCCAGCTATATATTTCGTAGTGCTATAGTCTTTGTCATGGGATCTGGAAAAGGATTGAAAATGAACAATGAACAGATGGTTAGTATGGCAATCATTGTTGCAATTATCATCTATGCAATCCCTGATTTCTCAGGATCATTTATCGCCCCGGTTGAGACAGTAGTTTATTTTATTGTTTTGTTTTTTACCTACAAATATGGAGCAGGGCAGGGAACCATGACAGGAGCAGTTTGTGGATTTGCCTTAAGTCTACGGGGGGCGCCCTTAACTGATGTGGGTCTTTTAACCATGATGGCAATCATTCCAGCCATCTTCAGAGAAATGGGCAGGATACCTACTTCGTTAATATATCTTATTACAGCAGTCCTTATGGATATCCTACAGAAGGGGGAAAAGTTCTCTTTGGAAGGAATGGGAGCTTTGGCCTCGGCAGTAGTTATTTTTTTGTTACTACCCAGAAGTATGTTATATCGGATCGATGCCTTAGGAGGCACAGGAAAGCAGGAAATGTTGGCCGCCCAAAATTTAAGAAAAATAGCCAAAACTCGTTTGAATATATTTTCGGAATCTTTCTTGAAATTATCAAAAACCTTAGATACCATTACAGAAAAGCAAATGAAGTTAAAACAACAGGAGATCAATCGTATCTTTGAAGACTTGTCCGAAAAACTTTGCAAAAATTGTAGTAATTGTAATATATGTTGGGAAAAGAATTTTCAAGAGACCTACCAAGCGGCTTGCAATTTGTTTGAGGCGGCTGAAGAAAAGGGATTTGTTCAAAAAGAGGATATCCCAGAGTATTTTTTAGCGGATTGTATTTGTGTTGATGAATTTATTAAGGAGACAAACCGTGGTTTTGAAATAGCCAAATTAAATTATATTTGGCATAATCGTATCGCAGAGAGTAGAGAAGTAATAGCGGAACAATTAAAGGAGGTATCTTCCGTTATTCAGGATATTACCGGTGAAATATATGAGGGCACTTTGGTAGCTAAGGCAGAGGAAGAAAAGGTAATCCGGAGACTGAAGGCAGAGCATGTCTTGATTAAGGAAATAACAATCATGGAACGAGGAGACAAGCGAAAGGAGATCTATCTGACAGCTGCTTGTAGAAAAGGCACCTGTATGACGGCAAAAGAGGCAGCCGCCATCTTGGGAGAAGTCTTAGGAATACGCTTTATGGTTTCAGAAGCCTCTAAAACTGTAATATCTAAAAATTATGATCACTATATATTTATTGAGGACACCAAATTTAAGGTTCTTACTGGTGTAGCAAGGGCAATGAAGGAAAGTGTCTCGGGAGATAATTTTTCTATATTAAAAATGGAGACTGGTGAGGTTATGGTAGCTTTGTCTGATGGAATGGGGACAGGACAGGAAGCTGGCGAAGAAAGTGAAACTGTTATGGGTCTTTTGGAACAAATGATTGAGGCTGGTTTTAAAGCGGAAACAGCAATTAAACTAATTAATTCCAGTCTGGTTTTAAAATCGGATAAGCAAACCTTTTCTACCATTGATCTTAGTATCCTAAATCTTTTTACAGGGATGTGTGAGTTTATAAAAATAGGAGCTGCTACAAGCTTTATAAAAAGAGACAATTGGGTAGAGACCATAAGCTCAACAACATTACCGATTGGTATGTTTGGAAATGTTGACTATGATACGGTTACGAAAAAACTTTATGAAGGGGATATTATAATTATGGTTACGGATGGTGTCTTAGACAGTATCCCAGAAGAAAACAAAGAAGATCATCTTCAAAAATTTATCTTAGAATTAAAAAGTAATAATCCTCAGGAAATTGCAAATCGTATCTTGGATTATTCCTTGGCACAAAGTAATTATGTACCAGTTGATGATATGACGATAATAACCACTGGATTATGGTTAAAATAATATAATAATTGAAAAGTAGTAGAAAAAGGATTAGAATACTATACAATGATATTATATTAAATAAAATTTGGGTTAGGGTATATTATGTTACGTAAGATAGAAGAATATATGAAACAAAATCATATCTTGTCTAAGGGAGACAGAATAGTACTAGGGGTATCCGGTGGTGCAGATTCTGTCTGTCTTTTGCATGTCTTATATCGCTTAGCCCCTGANTATGGCTTGCATTTGATTGTAGTCCATATTAATCATGGTATTCGTGGTGAAGAAGCAGATCGGGATGAGGCTTTTGTTCGTGAAATCTGCAATCAATGGAAGCTTGAATTTAGGAGCTTTCACTTTGATGTCATTGAAATTGCCAAAAAAGAACGGTTGTCAGAAGAGGAAGCTGGCAGAAACATAAGATATCAAACGTTNATAAAAGTTTGTAAGGATGAAAAGTGTAATAAAATAGCCATTGCGCATAATAAAGATGATAATGCCGAAACTATATTATTTCATTTGTTCCGAGGCAGCGGTATCAAAGGTTTGACGGGCATTGATTCGAACCGCTTAATNGAAGCTAAGTTCGGGGAAATCACTTTGATACGGCCGCTTTTATGTGTGAAAAGAAATGAAATTGAGGATTATCTTGATAAAAATAAACTAGTCTATCAAATTGATAAGACGAATCTGACCTTGGATTATAGCCGTAATAAAATTCGTAACAAGGTGCTTTCCTATGTTACTCAGGAGATTAATGCAAATGCAGTGGAACATATAGATNATGCAGCATCTCAATTAAAGGAAATCAATGCTTTCCTGGAAAAGTGCATTGGGGATCGNTATAAAGCCTTGGTTAGGACAGAAGAAGCCAGCTATCTTATTAATGTGGATAATTTAATCCAGGAAGATATCGTAATTCAAAAGGGTATTATCTATGGTATTCTTGAAAGATTGGCTAGGAGTCGAAAAGATCTGGAAGCGAAACATGTACAAGAGGTATTAAACTTATTGGAAAAGCAAGTGGGACGACGGATCGAACTGCCTTATCAAATTGTAGCAGAGCGGCAATATAAGGATATTATATTTTATAAGCAGCCAAATCGGTCGGTAGNGGGGGCTTTTTNATNTGAAAAAATGGAACCCATGGTTATTAATATCCCGGGAAGGCAAGTTATCAGAGAATATCAGAAGATTTTAGATGTTGAGATTATAGAAAANAAGAAAAATGAACCTATTCCGAAAAGTAGTTGTATTAAATGGTTTGACTATGATAAAATAGAGAATACTGTTGTGGTACGTAACAGAAGTGAAGGAGATTATATCCAAATAGACCGTTTGGGTGGGAGAAAAAAAATAAAAGATTTCTTTATTGATATTAAACTCCCAAGAAAAGATCGGGATAAGCAAATTCTAATAGCCGATGGGAACCATATTATGTGGATACCTGGTAAAGCTGATCGTATCAGTGAAGGATATAAAGTAAGTAATGATACGAAAAAAATACTATTGATGAAATTGATCGATATGGAGGATTAGAAGAATGGCAGCGAATGTAAAAGTTATGATTTCAGAAGAAAGAGTAAATCAAAGAATTAAAGAATTAGCAGAGCAGATCAGTAAGGATTATGAAGGAAAATCGGTACATCTAATTTGCATTTTAAAGGGCAGTGTATTTTTTAGCTGTGACTTAGCAAAAAGGATTACGGTTCCGGTAACTCTTGACTTTATGTCTGTTTCTAGTTATGGGAATGAGAAAGTTAGCTCAGGAAGGGTTAGAATACTGAAGGATTTAGATGAGTCAATTCAAGGAAAGAACGTCTTAATCGTAGAAGACATTATAGATTCCGGAAGAACCCTATCCTATCTGATGGATCTATTAAGTACACGGTCACCAGAAAGTATTGAGATATGTACCTTGCTAGATAAGCCAGAGCGTAGGGTAACGGATGTTAAAGTAAAATATGTAGGATTTGAGATACCAGATGAATTTGTAGTAGGTTATGGCCTAGATCATGAACAATATTTGCGGAATTTACCATATGTTGGTGTAGTAGAATAAGAATATCACATATAGGTTAATAATAGATTAATCCAATTAAAGGAGGTCGTTCAGTGAGAAAACATATGAAAGGGTATGGCTTTTATCTGGTCATCATATTCATTCTTTTTGCGACAATATATTTGTCCAATCGAATTGAATTTCCCAATCCCGATGCCTATTCATTTCAGAAATTTAGGGAAGATTTAAGGGATGACGAGATAAGGTTAATTCACATATATACAACTTCAGATGTCCCCATAGGAGAGGTAAAGGCTACTTTAAAAAATGGAAGTACGGAAAGCTTTGTCATAGACGACGTTGGAACTGTTACAGAAATCGCGGATCAATATGATATCGAATATTTCTTTCATAAACCATCAAAGCCTAGTGTTTTCCTAACTACCATACTACCTTATGTCCTAGTCTTTATCGTTATCGTTATATTATTTTCCTTTATTACCAACCAAGCTTCTGTTGGGGGTGGTAATAATAAGGTCATGAATTTCGGAAAAAGCCGGGCTAAAATGACTACGGAGGAGAATAAGACAACAACATTCAAAAACGTAGCTGGATTAGATGAAGAAAAAGATGAGTTAAAGGAAATTGTAGATTTCCTAAAAACACCTAAAAAATATATTCAGGTAGGAGCCAGAATACCCAAAGGGGTATTACTCGTAGGTCCTCCAGGTACCGGTAAAACCTTATTGGCAAAAGCGGTTGCCGGAGAAGCGGGAGTTCCTTTCTTTTCAATCTCCGGGTCTGATTTTGTGGAAATGTTTGTTGGTGTTGGTGCATCGAGAGTAAGGGATCTCTTTGAAGAAGCGAAAAAGAATTCCCCATGCATTGTCTTTATAGACGAAATTGATGCGGTTGCAAGGCGCCGTGGAACTGGTATGGGTGGTGGTCATGATGAGAGAGAACAGACCCTGAACCAGTTATTAGTAGAGATGGATGGTTTTGGTGTCAACGAGGGNATCATTGTCATGGCTGCTACAAACCGTGTTGATATCTTAGATCCTGCTATTTTGCGTCCTGGACGATTTGATCGTAAGGTTATGGTTGGACGACCGGATGTGAAGGGAAGGGAAGAAATTCTGCAGGTTCATGCAAAAGGCAAACCTTTAGCTGATGATGTGGATTTAAAACAAATTGCTCAGACAACAGCAGGCTTTACTGGAGCAGATTTAGAAAATCTACTAAATGAAGCAGCGATTGGAGCGGCTAGAGATAACAGAACATTTTTAAACAGTGAAGATATTAAAAAAGCCTTTATCAAAGTAGGAATCGGAACGGAGAAGAAGAGCAAGGTAATTACGGAAAAGGAAAAGTGGATTACAGCTTATCATGAATCCGGCCATGCATTATTATTCCACCTGCTTCCAGATGTGGGTCCGGTCTATACGGTTTCCATTATTCCTACAGGTACTGGGGCAGCCGGATTCACCATGCCTCTTCCAGAAAAGGATGAGATGTTCCATACCAAGGGTCGTATGTTGCAGGAAATTATCGTGGACTTAGGTGGTAGAGCAGCTGAAGAATTAGTATTTGATGATGTAACTACCGGTGCATCTCAGGATATCAAAGTAGCAACCAAGATGGCTAGAGCTATGATCACTCGCTATGGTTTTTCTGATTTGGTTGGTATGGTTAATTATGAGAATGAAGATGATGAAGTCTTTATTGGAAGAGACTTAGCCCATACTAGAAGCTATAGTGAAAATGTGGCCAATAAAATCGATGAGGAAGTAAGAAGGATTATTGATACTTGCTATAAGGAAGCCAAAAGGATCTTGACAGAAAATCGTGAGATTTTAGAAAACTGTGCAAAACTTTTAATAGAAAAAGAAAGAATTGGAAGAGAAGAATTTGAAAACTTATTTCCCCCAGAATTAAGATCTACAAAAGAAGAATTAGAAAAAGAAGAAGGTGTAGTTGTAGAAGAATAGAAGGCAAAATTCGTTATAAA
>JGI24708J26588_10003885_pt1 | contig 10586 bp, 8 predicted proteins | sample BioPla1DNA2_FD_26588 | JGI IMG/M metagenome (IMG submission 26588) | reverse complement strand
TTTTTTCCGGCTAGNATCTCAACGAGCCGGTCTTTTTTGGCTCCCATACTGCCCCCCCTTTTTTATATGGGTTTAAAATGCCCATTTCACTTTTCACTGTGATCCGGCGTGACTCATCATATTAAAGCCTTTCCACAAACATTAGACATAACCTGCCATCTCTTCTGTCAAAACATGGTCTATTTTATGGCTATAATCTTATAAAATTCTTTGGCTTAAAAAAAGACTTAAATAAACAGTACAAAAGTGATATATTTGTTTTGTAGAGCAGGAAAATATAGCTCATACAGAAAAGAGGGGGCGTCTTTGTTTATTAAAAACAAAAAAGAACTAAGATCCTGTGTGCAGAACAACATTCCATGTGTAAAGTTAATAGGCTCTATTGATGACTTGCCCGGTGACTTTTCTTGTGGATTGGGGTTGGAATGCGGGAAAATAAGATGTCCGGATTATGAACCCGACAAGGAATTTTGGATTGAGGAAATCCAAAGCAGCTTCAAATAGCAAAAAAAAATAACACATCCATGTTTTTTAGGAAAGTGACCGCCAGTTTCTGGGGGTCTATTTTTTTTAGACAAATAAAGTCAGGCAAAAATAAAAGGCCTTAAAAGCCTTGTTGTTGGTGCGGGCGAGAGGACTTGAACCTCCACGGGAGTTACCCCACTGGATCCTAAATCCAGCGCGTCTGCCATTCCGCCACGCCCGCCTTTTTAAAAATGGGTTGGAACTTGGGTAAGCCCCAACCCTACCTTGGTGAGCCATGCTGGACTCGAACCAGCGACACCCTGATTAAAAGTCAGGTGCTCTACCGTCTGAGCTAATGGCCCAAAACTAGAAGTTCGATGTCCATCCTGGAGATTCGACTTTTGCCTGGAATTCGCCCTTAATGAATTCTCTTTTTTAATCAAATCCCACATTTCGAACTTCGAACTATTAAAAATGGCTGGGGCGGCTGGATTCGAACCAACGAAATGCCGGTTCCAAAGACCGGTGCCTTACCGCTTGGCTACGCCCCAATTATTTTCATGGGGTGGATGATGGGACTTGAACCCACGACCCCCAGAGCCACAATCTGGTGCTCTAGCCTGCTGAGCTACACCCACCATGATGCGGGAGTCACTGGGCTGTAATTTCCCCATTACCCGCACAAAACATGTTAGCAAATTATAAGAATGTTGTCAAGAAAAATACGCATACTTAAATATGCAGACTTGAAATACTATTTGCTAATGCTTTAACGAACGGTATTATTAATATTAAGATTTCACAGAGAATGAATCTATTTTTATTTTTTTATTGCTTATTGTTACCCTTGTAGATATAATTTAATAACAACTTTTTTAAAGCAGTCATTGGAGCAACTGGAGATATGTTAAAGCCCCTTGATTAAATCAAGGTTTTAGGCGCCAGGGCTTTTTAGTCGTGGTATTTTAGTTTTATTTTGGAGGAAATATATACCTGCCTACTAGAATAAAATTAAAAAATTGGTTACAATATTAATACTAGAATTTGGTGTTTATTGCTAATGTGGAGTCGGGTTCTCCTTTTTATTAATAAATACCTTATATAATGACACAGTTTAAGGGGGAGCATAAGTGAAGGCAAGTGCTGAAAGGATTGAAAAAAATACTGTTCAATTGGAGATTGAGTTGGAGGCTGAACAGTTTGACAAAGCAGTAGACAAGGCATACCGCAGGCTTGTGCACAAGTACAATGTCCCGGGTTTTCGTAAAGGCAAAACACCAAAAAAAATATTTGAACGTTATGTAGGCAAGGAAATCATTCTAGAGGAAGCCATCGAAGCCGTTGTGCCGGAAGCTTATTATCAGGCAGTTGTGGAAACGGGCATTGAACCGGTTGATCAGCCTCAGGTTGATGTAGTACAGGCCGAGGAAGGTAAGCCTGTGCTGTTAAAAGCAACCGTCCTGGTAAAACCGGAGGTGGTTCTTGGCCAGTATAAAGAAATTGAGGTCACAAAACCCTCGGCCGATGTCTCTGAAGAGGAAGTTGTAAAAGCTCTAGACGGCCTGCAACAAAAACACGCCAGATTCATCACCTTAGATGAAGGGGTTGTAAAAAGAGGTGACACGGCTATTATCGACTTTGTTGGCCGCGTCGACGGGGAGACTTTTAAAGGTGGGGAAGGCAAGGAATTTCCCCTGGAGATAGGCTCCGGTAGCTTCATTGCCGGATTTGAGGAGCAGTTAATAGACACCCTGGTCGGGGAGACCACGGAGGTCAAGGTAACCTTTCCAGATAATTATCATGCCAAGGATTTAGCCGGTAAAGAGGCAGTGTTCACAGTAACTACGAAGGCTATCAGACGGAAGGAATTGTCTGAATTGGATGATGAGTTTGCCAAAGATGTCAGTGAGTTTGATACCCTGGAGGAATTAAGAAATGACGTAACGAATAAATTAAAGGAGGCTGCCGAGGAAAAGGCTAAGTACCAGGTAAGGCAGGAGATAATCAATAAAATTGTTGAAGGCATTGAACTCGAGGTTCCCGAACCGATGGTAGAGGTGCAACTGGACGACATGCTGCGCAATCTGGAAGGCCGCATCAACAGCCAGGGAGCAACAATGGATAATTATTTGAAATATGCTAATACCACCATAGAAGAATTAAGGGAAAAAATGCATCCGGATGCTGTATGGTCGGCAAGGGTAAACCTGGTTATGGAGGCCATAGCCAGGGCTGAAGACATCCAGGCTACTGACGAGGAGCTCAAGGAAGAAGCAGCCAAGGTAGTCAAATATTATCATGGAGGCGAAGAGGAAATCCAAAGGATGTTGGAAAACGCATCCCAGGTTAGTTTCCTCACAGATCAGATTGTAAGAGAAAAAACCTTGCAGTTACTGACGGATAACGCAAAATTTATTGAAAAAGCTGAAGAACCTGTGAGCAGTGGGGTTGTAGCAGATGAACCCGAAATTGAGGACACCATTGAACCGGAAACGGAATAGTATTTAGCAAGTCTTTCTAAAAAATGTACTTAAGGAGATTGAAATGACCCTCATACCATTTGTTGTTGAACAGACCAACCGCGGTGAACGCTCATATGATATTTTTTCCAGACTATTAAAGGACCGCATTATTTTTCTCGGCGGGACCATAGAAGATAACGTGGCCAACCTAATTATTGCGCAGATGCTATTTTTGGAGGCGGAGGACCCGGAAAAGGATATTCAGTTTTACATTAACTCACCGGGTGGTGTGGTGACATCCGGCATGGCCATCTATGATACCATGCAGCATGTACGTCCTCCCGTGGCTACCATCTGTATCGGTCAGGCAGCAAGCATGGCTTCGCTGTTATTGGCTGCCGGGGCCAAGGGGAAACGTTACTCGTTGCCTTATTCCCGCATTCTAATCCACCAACCTATGGGTGGGGTGCAGGGCCAGGCTACCGACATTGAGATTCATGCCCGGGAAATTCTGCGTATGAAAGGGACCCTGAATGAAATACTGTCCAGGCATACCGGCCAGCCTCTGGATAAGATTGCCCTGGACACCGATAGAGACTTTTTCATGTCAGCTCAGGAGGCCAAAGAATACGGGCTCATTGACGAGGTCTATGATGTCAGAAAGCAAAGGTAAAAGAGGTGGAAATATGTTTAGCGATAAAGGGCAGTTGAAGTGTTCCTTCTGCGGTAAGCTTCAGGATCAGGTAAAAAAACTGGTCGCGGGCCCTGGCGTGTATATCTGTGACGAATGCATCGAGCTGTGCAACGAGATTATTGAGGAAGAGCTGAGTGAAGATCTCTGTCTTGACATTGGTGATATTCCCAAACCAAAGGAAATCAAGGAAATCCTTGATCAGTATGTCATTGGCCAGGAAAGCGCCAAGAAATCACTTTCTGTTGCCGTTTATAACCATTATAAAAGGATCAACCTTGGTGGCAAGATTGATGATGTGGAGCTGCAGAAGAGCAACATCGTTATGCTTGGTCCCACCGGTAGCGGCAAAACACTTTTAGCGCAAACTCTAGCACGCCTTTTAAATGTTCCTTTTGCCATTGCGGATGCCACTTCCCTCACTGAGGCCGGATATGTAGGTGAGGATGTGGAAAATATTTTGCTCAAACTAATTCAAGCTGCTGATTATGATGTGGAAAAGGCAGAAAAAGGGATAGTATACATCGATGAAATTGACAAAATAGCCCGTAAGTCAGAGAATCCATCCATCACCAGGGATGTTTCCGGTGAAGGTGTCCAACAGGCTCTTTTGAAAATACTGGAAGGGACTGTGGCCAGTGTACCGCCCCAGGGTGGTAGGAAGCACCCCCATCAGGAATTTATCCAACTTGATACCACCAATGTGCTATTTATTTGTGGTGGTGCCTTTGATGGTATTGAAAAAATTATATTTAACCGTATCGGTAAAAAGGCAATGGGCTTTGGGGCAGATATTAAGGTTAGAAAAGAGCGGAAAATCGGTGAAATATTAAGTAAAATCCTGCCTGAGGACTTGCTCAGGTATGGACTAATTCCAGAATTTGTGGGCAGGTTGCCAATAATTGTTACCCTGGACGCCCTAAACGAAGATGCACTAATCCGCATCCTTGTCGAACCGAAAAATGCATTAATCAAACAGTATGAAAAATTGTTTGAATTGGATGGGGTAACCCTTGATTTTTCCCAGGACGCCTTGATAGCAGTTGCCGAAGAGGCCCTGGAGCGTAATACAGGTGCCAGAGGTTTAAGATCAATCCTGGAGGAGGTCATGCTTGATGTTATGTATGATATTCCTTCACGAGAGGACATCGCCAAGTGTACGGTGACGGGAGAAACTATCAGGAAGAAAGAACCACCTCATACAATTGCTATAGACCGTAAAAAGAAAAAGGAAGAGACTGCTTAGGATTCTAGTGAACGTAAAAATCCTGACCTGCGTAGGTCAGGATTTTTAAATTGCTAAAAATTATTTTTTGCAGGGTCCTACCGGACAAACAACCCGTCCGTAAACAGTATTGATCACCCCAGCGGCAGAGGTATACCAGGCGATCAGCGCAGTGGCGATGCCAAAATATCCGCCCAGGGTGTGGGCCGTGTCATTGCCGGCCGCACCGACAACCAGCAGTATAAATGTTATCAGTAACAACGTAAATGTTGCTGTCAGAGCCTTGTTTGTGCCAAAACTACCAATCCACATATAAAAGGTGAAAATAGTCCATGCCAGCAGGAATAGCCAAACACCCTGCGCCGGTACTGTTACCAGTTCCAATGTGGCCAAAAGATCAAATACACCAAGAGATATCCAGAATGCACCGTATGAAGAAAAGGCGGTTGCGCCAAATATATTGTTTTTCTTGAATTCCCACATGCCGGCAAGAATTTGGGTGGCCCCACCATAAACAAGGGCCAGGGCAATGACTACAATTGTGGCTGCCTTGTCCACCAGACCGGCATTTACCATGCTCAGGCAAAAGGTAGTCAGAGCAAAACAGGCCAGACCAAGGGAACCCGGATCCGCGATGCTGGATTCCTTAATCTCATAAACATTCTTCGACATATTTTCTACCCCCCTCTAAAAATATATTGAGAATAAGAGCAAAACAACACCGTTATAACCTTCTTTCGCAACACCACCTTTTATAGGTTGTCCCAATACCCGATATGCAATTTGTAACTAATTATATAGATATATGCAAAAATTGTCTATGGTCATAAGTACAATGAAAACATGCAGCATGTGACTATAGTACAATACATATGATCATAATTGGCTGGTAGTATGATATATTGCCCCCAATTGTTATGACCGGATTATTATTTTAGGGGAGGGTTTTTTTTAGCCATGGCAGGGTTAAAATATAAAAAACTTAGCAATACTAGAAGCATGAACCATCCCTTAAGGAGGAGACATAAAATGGGGGAATTCCCTGGTTTGGGAGGTTTTCTGACATTTATACAGGTTTTTTTCGCAGTAATTATTGGTCTTTATTTTTGGAATCTACTGAAGGCGCAAAATGGGAATAAGTGCGCTGTTGAAAAAGAATCCAGAAAGGAAATTGAAAAGCTGCAGAGAATGCGTTCCATATCATTAACTGAACCCCTTTCAGAAAAAACAAGGCCAACAAATTTTTCTGAGGTCATAGGCCAGGAGGAGGGTCTGAAGTCCTTGCGGGCTGCACTATGTGGCCCCAACCCACAACACGTGATTATCTATGGACCACCTGGTGTGGGGAAAACTGCCGCCGCCAGATTAGTGATGGAGGAGGCTAAAAAAAACTCTTACTCACCATTCCGGCCTGATGCAAATTTTGTGGAAATAGATGCTACCACAGCACGTTTTGATGAACGCGGTATCGCTGATCCCTTAATCGGGTCTGTCCATGATCCAATTTACCAGGGTGCCGGTCCCCTGGGAATAGCAGGTATTCCCCAACCTAAAGCGGGGGCCGTAACAAAAGCCCACGGGGGTATGCTATTTATAGACGAAATAGGTGAACTCCATCCTATCCAGCTGAATAAACTGCTAAAAGTCATGGAAGATCGCAAGGTAATTCTGGAAAGTGCCTACTACAGTTCGGAAGATAACAGTATACCCAGTCACATCCACGATATTTTCCAAAACGGCCTGCCCGCTGATTTCCGTATGGTGGGGGCAACAACCAGGGATGCTGAACATATATCTGCTGCTATCCGTTCACGTTGCCTGGAGATATATTTTCGCCAGCTTCTACCCGATGAAATAGAAAAAATAGCTAAAAACGCTGCTGAGAAAATAAATATACCGCTTCAGCCCGGTGCCCTTGATGTGGTCAAAAAATATGCTACGAACGGCCGAGAAGCGGTTAATATTATTCAGATTGCGGCTGGGATTGCTATTACTGAGACAAGAAAAAAAATATACACTACCGATATTGAATGGGTGATCCAGAGTGGCCAGTATTCGCCCCGGCCGGAGAAAAAAATACCGCCCCGGCCTCAGGTGGGGGTAGTGAACGGCCTGGCTGTTTATGGGCCGAATCTAGGAATGCTGTTAGAAATTGAGGCCAATGCCATTCCTGCTGCCGGCGGGCAGGGGCGTCTCACGGTAACAGGCATGGTGGATGAGGAGGAAATCGGCGGAGGCGGTCGGACGATGCGGCGTAAAAGCATGGCCAAAAGTTCGGTAGAAAATGTCTTAACTGTACTCAGGCGGACACTAGATATTGACCCTCGGGACTATGATTTGCATGTGAATTTTCCCGGCGGTGCTCCTGCCGATGGGCCATCTGCCGGAATAACCATAGCGACAGCAATTTATTCGGCAATTATGGGCATACCGGTTGATAACAAGGTGGCCATGACAGGGGAGATTTCTATCCGTGGTTTGGTGAAACCAGTCGGTGGGGTAGTGGCCAAGGTGGAGGCGGCACGCCAGGCAGGCGCCACAAAGGTAGTAATACCAGCAGAGAATTATCAGGATTTGTTCAAAGGGTTGCAAGGTATTACAGTGGAACCCGTAGAAAAATTGGATGAGGTATTTCGCGCTGCTCTAAAGAGACCAAAGGAACGAAAACTGGGACTGAACACTCCGTCACCGCTGGATATAATTAGTGCCAATTTTGGCCCGGGGCAGACAATTTCATAAGCATATCCTGCTTTACAAAATGTGAACTTCTCTAATATCACGTAAAACCTTGTGTACAACACACAACCTACCCTAAAACCCGGCAAATGCCGGGTTTGTACCTTTCGCGGTAATTATTGCTATAGCGGTGTTTTTGACATCTATGATAAAATGAATCTACATGTACCTGCACTAGTTAAGTAACACACATAATATAGAAAAGGGGGTGCAGCTTTGAGATCGGAAATTAAGACTCTTCCCCTGTTACCCTTGAGGGGATTGCTTGTTTTTCCGTATATGGTTATTCACCTGGATGTCGGCCGCACCAAATCGGTGCAGGCTATTGAGGAAGCGATGATCCATGACCGGATCCTTTTTCTGGCCACCCAGAAAGAAGCCCAAACTGACGAGCCCGGTGTAGAGGATATTTATCAAATTGGTACTGTCGCCGAGGTTAAGCAGCTTTTAAAACTACCCGGTGGGACAATAAGGGTGCTGGTTGAGGGTATTGCCCGAGCCAGGGTAAACCGCTTTATAGCATATGAACCATATTTCCAGGTGGAAATTGAACAATATTCTGAGGATTTCAAAAAAGACAGCGAAATTGAGGCCTTGATGCGCAGCCTGGTATACCAGTTTGAACAGTATGTCAAGCTGTCTAAGCGTATTCCACCGGAAACAGTAGTTTCTGTGGTCAATCTCGAGGAACCAGGGCGTCTGGCTGATATTATAGCCTCACACCTTTCTTTGCGTGTTGAGGATAAACAAAGCATTTTAGAGGCTGTTGATATTGCTGAGCGGCTGGAAAAGCTGTGTACTATAGTGGCCAAAGAGCTGGAAATTGTCGAGCTGGAGCGCAAGATTAACATTCGTGTGCGCAAGCAAATGGAGAAAACACAGAAGGAATATTATCTGCGCGAACAAATGAAGGCTATCCAGAGAGAACTCGGTGAAAAAGATGAACGTATGGCCGAAGGTGAAGAACTACGGGAGAAAATTGCCAAGGCCAAATTCCCGAAGGATGTGGAGGAAAAGGCGCTAAAAGAAGTAGAACGCCTGGAAAAAATGCCTCCTATGGCTGCCGAGTCGGCGGTTGTGCGTAACTATCTGGATTGGCTGCTGTCGCTTCCTTGGGGCAAGGGAACAAGGGATCGTTTGGATCTGAAAGCAGCGGAGAAAATACTGGAAGCAGATCATTATGGTTTAAAAAAGGTAAAAGAGCGTATTTTAGAATATCTTGCTATTCGCAAACTGGCTAAAAAGATGAAAGGGCCGATTATTTGTTTTGTCGGGCCGCCAGGTGTAGGTAAGACTTCTCTGGGACGTTCTATTGCCCGGGCCCTGGAGCGTAAATTTATCCGCATCTCCTTAGGTGGAGTCAGGGACGAGGCGGAAATCCGTGGCCATAGGCGCACCTATGTGGGTGCTATGCCTGGTAGGATCATCCAGGGTATTCGCCAGGCCGGTTCCAGAAACCCGGTCTTCCTGCTGGATGAGGTTGATAAAATGAATATGGATTTCCGTGGGGATCCTTCGGCGGCCCTGCTTGAGGTCCTTGACCCGGAGCAGAATAATACCTTTAGCGATCACTACATCGAGGTACCTTTTGATTTGTCTCATGTCATGTTCATTACCACAGCCAATGTGCAGCAGAATATTCCCCGGCCCCTGCTGGATAGAATGGAGATCATCTATCTATCTGGATATACGGAAGAGGAAAAGCTGCAGATAGCTGTTAGGCATCTTTTGCCGAAACAAATCAAAGAACATGGACTAACCAAGGAAATGCTGCAGGTATCGGAAAACACCATCCGCCGAATAGCCCGAGAATATACCCGGGAGTCAGGTGTCCGTAATCTGGAAAGAGAGATTGCTGCTATTTGCCGCAAGACAGCTCGTCAGGTAGTTAGTGACAAGATCAAGAAAATCCGTGTTAATACTCAGAACCTGGATAATTTCCTGGGCACACCACGTTACCGTTATGGCGTTGCCGAGTTGGATGACCAGGTTGGGGTAGCCACCGGTTTAGCCTGGACAGAGGTTGGTGGGGATACCCTGGCTATTGAGGTTTCTGTTTATAAGGGTACAGGGCGCCTGACACTAACAGGTAAGTTGGGCGATGTAATGAAAGAATCGGCCCAGGCGGGCTACAGTTATGTTCGTAGCCGTGCTGCCGAACTGGGCATAGATGAGGACTCTTATGACAAACAGGATATTCATATCCACGTGCCGGAAGGGGCAATCCCCAAAGATGGTCCTTCGGCGGGTATAACCATGGCTGTCTCCCTTGCCTCCGCTTATACTGGATGTAAGGTGCGTCATGATGTAGCTATGACCGGGGAAATTACCCTGCGTGGCCGTGTTCTGCCGGTTGGTGGAATCAAAGAAAAAGTGCTGGCAGCCCACAGGGCAGGAATAAAGATTGTGGTTATGCCCAATGATAATAAAAAGGATTTAGATGAAATTCCAAAAAAGGTCAAGGATAAAATAAAATTTATCCTGGTTGACCATATGGATCAGGTGTTAGAAACAGCCCTCATTGGCAGGGATTATGTTCCGGAACCTATAACGGCAGATGCACCGGTCATGCCCCAACCGCCAGCCTATACAAATGCGACGGTTGTGGTTGACGAGGGGGGTACCCAGATTCCTTCATGAAAATAAACAGCGTGGAGTTTGTTACCAGTGCGGTTAAAGCCGCTGATTACCCGGCCGGGGGACTTCCAGAAATTGCCCTGGCCGGGCGTTCTAATGTAGGAAAGTCTTCACTTTTAAACAGGCTTGTAAACAGGAAAAGGCTGGCTCGCTCCAGCAACACCCCCGGCCGCACCAGGCTAATCAATTTTTTTCAGGTTAATGAAGCCTTCTACCTGGTTGATTTGCCTGGTTACGGCTATGCCCGGGTTTCCAGGCGGGAAAAGGAAAGCTGGCGTGTAATGGTGGAAGGCTATCTTATGGCGAGTAAAAACCTGCAAGGGGTTGTATTACTCATAGACAGCCGGCACCCACCTACAGCCCAGGATAT
>JGI24708J26588_10003884_pt1 | contig 10586 bp, 11 predicted proteins | sample BioPla1DNA2_FD_26588 | JGI IMG/M metagenome (IMG submission 26588) | reverse complement strand
ACAATTTGTTCATATCACTGGTTTTGAAAAGCCTCAGAACACCATTGATTATTCCAATAAGGTGGTCCAAATCACAAAAGAATACTTGGAAAAACATTATACGGAGGATATCTCTTTAGAGGATGTGGCATCACAGGTAAATATCAGTCCCCAGTACTTTAGTAAATTGATTAAGAAAAACACTGGATTTAATTTTATCGATTGGTTATCAATGATGAGGGTAAGAAAAGCCAAGGAACTTTTAAATAATTCAAACTTAACTGTAAAAGAAGTATGCTATATGGTTGGATATAAGGATCCCAATTATTTTAGTAGAATTTTTAAGAAACGTGTTGGCATAACACCGAGTGAATACATAAAGAATAGTAAAAAATCTAAGAACAAAGCATAATAAAATGCATACCAGAAGGGAAAATTAATTCCCTACTGTGTATGCATTTTTTATATCCATTAACTTACTTGCGTTATCTCCAAACTATAAGTAGCGCAGATTAGAAATCACCAGTTCGATGGCTGATTTATGCTGATTGTTGATGAATTACCTTTACCGGACAAACTGCAGCACATTTGCCACAATTGGTACATTTGCTATAATCGATCTTAGCAATATTATTCTCTACGTNAATTGCATCATATTCACAATTCTTAACACAGAGCCTACAACCAATACATCCGGTACTACAATAGGTCCTAACATCTTTACCCTTATCTTCAGAACTGCAAGCGACTACGGTCTTAGACTTAACCGGTACCAGTTCAATCAGGTTGTTCGGACATTCAACAACACATTTGCTACATCCAGTACATTTCTCTTTATCTACATAAGCAACCCCATCAACGATATGGATTGCATCAAACGCACAAACTTTCACACAGGAGCCAAGTCCCATACAACCATATCCACATGCTTTAGATCCATTGCCAGGAATACTTGCTGCTGCTTTACAATCCTGCACACCATAGTAATTGTAGTTATTCTTAGTCTTGTCACAAGTACCAGCACATTTAACGAAGGCAGCCATTTTCTCTGTTGATGTAACTTCCGCTCCCATTACCTCTGCAATAGCGGCATGTGCCTCTGCATTTGCAACTGGACATACATTTACTGGAGCTTCACCATCTGCGATTGCTTTCGCACAAGCATCACAACCTGCATATCCGCAGCCACCACAATTAGCACCAGGGAGAAGATCTCTTACCAGTGTTTCCCTTTCATCAACCTCAATTTCCAGTTTCTTAGATGCAACACCCAAGAATAGTCCGATGAGGAGACCTGTAGCACTAACTACTGCAGTTGCAACTCCCATACCTTGAAGACTGAAAGTACCAATAACTCCAGCTAAATCGGGTAGTAAATTACCTGCTGTCATAATTTCCCGAATAAACATATGCTCTGCCTCCCCTCTATACTAAGCCAGCAAATCCGTAGAATGCCATAGCCATTAAAGTTGCTGTAATAAGTACAATTGGTGATCCCTTAAAGGACTTGCTAATATTGTTAAATTCCATTCTTTCACGGATACCAGCTAATAAAATAATTGCAATGGTATATCCAAGTGCAGTACCAAAACCGTTAATAGTACTGGTTAGAATATCATAATCTTCCTGTACGTTGATTAAAGCTACACCAAGTACCGCACAGTTCGTTGTAATAAGTGGTAGATAAACACCCAATGCATTATAGAGTGTTGGACTGAATTTTTTAATAACCATTTCCACAAACTGTACAAGACATGCAATTACCATAATAAACACAATGGTAGACAGATATTCAAGTTCTAGTGGATGAAGAATTGCTTTATAAATTGCACTGGCAATTGCGGATGCCAAGGTTATTACGAAAATTACTGCAAATCCCATACCGGTAGCTGTCTTTGTCTTATTGGAAATACCAATGAATGAACATATACCAAGGAATTGACTTAGTACAACATTATTTACAAATGCACCTGCTACTAGAAGAATAAGTAGGTTAACAAAAAAATCTGAATTCATCTAAATCAATCCTCCTTCTGTGATTTCTTAGCGTTTTTTTCAACAGTCGCAGCAATTTCCTTTGCTTTACCCAAATCACTATGGTTTGCTGCATAGGTATCTCCGCTACAATTAGCACAGTCTCCACCGCATGCAAGTACAGATTTCTTGCCACTGCCATTGGTTGCAGACGGAAACATAAACTTATTCTGTAGTGCTGTAAGCATTGCTAAAACCAAGAATGCACCAGGAGCTTGAACGAAGATAGAGATCGGTGTAAAGGATTCTGGCATAATTCCAAAACCAAACAAGGTACCAGCACCTAGTAACTCACGGAAAGAACCAATCGCAATTAATGCAACGGTAAATCCGAGTCCCATACCAATTCCATCAAAGAAGGATACACCTACCGGATTCTTAGCCGCATACGCTTCCACACGACCGAAGATTATACAGTTAACAACGATCAAAGGAATATAGATACCCAATGCTTCATTTACGGAAGGAATATAGGCTTCCAATAGAAGTTGTACAATCGTTACCAATGATGCCACAACTACGATATAGGAAGGCATTCTTACCTTATCTGGAATAAACTTTCTAATTGCAGAAATCAAAAGGTTTGCTACCGCTAGTACAACGGTTGTTGAAAGTCCCATTCCTGCACCATTCATAGCAGAAGTTGTTACCGCGAGTGTTGGACACATACCGAGCATCATAACAAAGATAGGGTTTTCTTTTATAATACCATTATGAAGTCGTTCTACATACTTATTCATTTGCGCCACCTCCTAAATCTGCAGAATATTCCGTAAGAAAACCAATTCCAGCATTAACAGCATTAACAACTGCATCTGTGGAAACGGTTGCACCACTGACTGCATTTATCTCATTGTCTGCAGCAGCGCCAGTTTTGGTTGATACGAATTTATCAACACTCTTATTAATAAACTGATCCTTGAAATCCGGTAAAGCAACTCGATCACCGAGTCCTGCTGTATCATTAATTGCAATAATTTCTAGTCCTTTTACAGTTCCATCTAAGGAATAACCAAGAACCAAAGAAATCACATCTTTATATCCTTTGGTGCTTACTTTTACAATATATCCAATCAAGTTATCATTTGCATCAAAAGCCTGATTAACTTCATCTATCGTAGCATCCTTAAAGGTTGCATCTAAGCTTGCTAGATCCGCCTCTGATGCAAGCTGCATTAATTCAGCATCTTCTTTTAATGTTGAAGCTTCCTGATAAACCACCTGATATGCTTCTAACTTCTTTTTCATAGCCTGCTGTGCGATTGGTTCTTTTGTAATCTCATACACAAAGCTTAGTGCCAGAATCGAAATCAAAGAAATCACGAAAAGAGCAAGCGCGTCACGAAGTATTGTGGATTTATTCTGTTTATTTTTCAACTTTTGCACGCTCCTTTCCGAAAGAAACTGGACGAGTTGCTTTGTCTATTAGAGGCACTACTAAGTTACCAATAATGATTGCGTAGGATACGCCTTCTACACCTGATCCGACAACACGGAAAAGTCCGGTTAATAGACCTAAGAAAATACCGTATATAATCTGACCTTTATGGGATCCTGGGCTAGTTACATAATCCGTAGCCATATAAAATGCACCAAGGATTAAACCGCCACCTAACACTTGTCCAAGAAGGTAATTCACATCAAAGCCTTGTCCACCAAAAATAAGTGCAAATACTACTACTGTTACAATATAAGTTAGAGGTATTCTTAGTGAAATCACTCTTCTATATAGAAGATATCCTGCACCAATTAAAAGTGCAAGGGCACTGGTTTCACCAATGGTACCACCATGATTACCAACAAACAACTGAAGCAAATTAACTGTTTCTCCTGCTTTTACCGCAGCCATTGGAGTAGCTCCTGTTACACCATCTAAAGCTACAGCTCCACTATTTATGTAATCCAAAGTAGTAGGAGAAGCAATTTTCTCAACAACAAAATTCGACATCTGTGCTGGGAAACTGATTATTAAGAATACACGTGCTGCTAGAGCTGGGTTCATAAAGTTCTGACCCAAACCTCCATATAGCATCTTTACAATCAGTATTGCAAATACACCACCTAGAACAGCCATCCATAGAGGAATGCTAGCTGGTAGGTTTAATGCAAGCAAAAGTCCGGTAACCACATCGCTATAATCTCCTGGGTTAACCTTCATTTTCATTAATCTACAATAAACATATTCAGTTACTGTACATGCCAATATCGTTGTTAAAATAACCAATAATGATCTTAAACCAAAGTTATAAATTCCAAATAAACTGGCAGGGATTAGCGCTATACACACATCCTGCATGATATTTCTTGTTGTAATGGGGCTCCTGGCATGCGGGGCAGCCGTCACGTGATACAAATCGTTCAAAGTTACACCTCTTTCTGATTTTCTAAATGTATTTCAAAATTCAAGATAAATGGCAATTCACTCCTTGCCTTACGCTTTCGCTTTCCTTCTATTTGCCAGGACTTGATTTTTTGTCTGCAAAATCTGTTGGGTAAGTCCTTTTCTTGCAGGACATATATAGGAACAGGATCCACAGCCACAGCATTCTAAACCATCCATCTTCACGAAACGTTCCTCATCATTGTGGGCACCAAGTATTGCCAGCTGCACAGGCACTAATTGCAATGGACAAACTTCCGTACACCTTCCACAGCGAATGCAAGGGGATTCCTCTACCGCCGCTTCATCAACTAGGAAACCAAGCAAGGAAGAGGTTGTCTTTGTAACCGATATATTATAAGTATACATAGCCATACCCATCATCGGTCCGCCGAATACAATCTTTTCTGGTTGCTGCTTGAAACCGTCTGCCGCTTCCACAATTTCACCAAAATTGGTTCCTATCAGAACATCAAAATTCTGTGGATTATTTACCGCATCACCAGAGATTGTTACAATTCGGTTGGTCAATGGCGTACTTTTAGCCACTGCCATATAAACAGCTGCTGCAGTAGCTACATTATTAACAACACAACCAACATCTGCCGGAAGTTTCTTAGAATTTAACTTTCTTCCTGTTGTTACATATACCAACTGGCGTTCGCCGCCCTGAGGGTATTTTGTCTTAACGATATGTACCTCAATATTACTATCTGCAGAAACCAACTCCTGAAACTTCTTAATCGCTTCTGGTTTATTATCCTCGATTGCAATAATACCCTTTGCATTTTTAAATAAACTTAAAATAATCTTAAGTCCACCAACGATTTTTTCAGGCTCCTCTATCATTAAGCGATAATCCGATGTCAGATAAGGTTCGCATTCTGCACCGTTGATAATTACATAGTCAATCGCATCCTCATCCTTAGGAGCAAGCTTCACATTTGTAGGGAATCCAGCTCCGCCAAGTCCAACGATACCAGCTTCTTTAACAGCTTCCCTGATTTCTTGCTTGGACATTTTCTTGTAGTCTCGCTCTTTTCCATAGCCTTCAATTTTTTTGTATTCATGATCGTTTTCTATTACAATAGATTCCACTAATTTACCCGTTACCACCAATCTTTTTTCAATAGCTTTAACGGTACCGGATACAGAACTGATGACATTGGAGGAGATATACCCATCTGCTTCACCAATCTTCTGTCCAACCAACACGTAATCACCTACTGCCACAACCGGCTTTGCAGGTGCCCCTATATGTTGAGACATTGGAAATACCAATTCACCTTTCGGTAATAGAACAGTTGTGGGTTTATCCATCGTAAGTTCTTTACCTTCATATGGATGGATTCCGCCCATAAATGTTGACTTACCCATAAACCATTTCCCTCTTTTCTTTCTTCTATCAATTACTCATTGTTAAATATCAAACAATGTAACGCATTTTGAGCGCACACTGCTTATTATATCACAATCATTTTATTTTTTATATAGATTTTTAAAATTTGTGACAATATACTTTTAAAAGACTAATTTTTCGACAAAATAAGCATAGATGAACATTCGCTCTCTTTATTTTGTTTGATATTCGCAGTAATGCTTACATTGTAAGGGCGAAATGTCAACTGAATCAATATGATATTCATTCCAAACGCAGAAAAAAGGTATCTCTACGAATATCATCATAGAAACACCTTTTAACTTAACTACGTCGGATGAGCATTATAAGCCAGCTTACGTCTTTACGCATTGAGCTTAATATTGTTGGTGATACCTCGACTTATGGAGATATTTTTCCTTCGTAGCCAAGCCGCCTCTGATATGGCGCTCTGACTTATTGTGGTCAAGAACGACCCTCGCCTTCTCTGCAAGGGAGGGGTTAATTTGAATAAGACGCTCAGTTACGTCTTTATGTACGGTTGATTTTGAAATGCCAAACTGCTTAGCTGTCTGCCTCACTGTTGCATTATTTTCAATAATATAATTAGCGATTTCAACCGCCCGTTCCTCTATATAGCCTTTCATAGTTTCTGCGTTCCACCTCATAAGACAGAACGCATTCCCCCTTATTATCGTTGTTGTTACATTGTATGCAAGGTAATTTGGTGGTAGTACTTAGAATATTTTTTCCCATAAAGAAAAGACGGTTAATAACCGTCTTTCTTATTTACATTTGTAAAATTCTGAAATCTTATAATAAATTGGGGGGTAGTCTTCATAGCAACCCCATCAAATTTACCCTACAATCCTGTCATTCGATAATAAAACCGTTCCTCTAAATTTCTTGTTCTATAATAAACTTTATCATTGATAGGTATCTGAGTTAATAATGCATACATTCTTTAATTATAATGTCTTATCAAAAATTTATAATTTTATGTACCCATATCCATCCACAATTGCCTCCAACCTCTGCCCCTCTTTACATAGTGGACATTCTCCAATAGTATAACTCTTATATACTGGAAGGTGCTGTGGCTTAAAAATAGAGCTCACTTTAATATTATCAATACTCTCTATTGCACTGAAGATAGCGGTGATGCCGACCGTGATACCGCCATAGTATCGAATACAATCGTAACTCTTGCGGATAGTATCCCCTGTCGTAGCTGAACCAACGAATAGCAAGACTCGTTTACCATAAATTGCAGGCTGGTTATTCATCCTGAATATCATCTGCCCATTGGTATTAAAAGTAGGGCTTATGATATAGATTGACTCATGCGCATTCATGGATCGGATACCCGCATTAGAAAACTCCTGTGCTATAAATGCACCAATCACTTCACATCCATCAAGGCAGACAATTGTATCAACAGCATCGTTGATATATTGTGATGCAATCACCTTGGCAGCTTCCGCCGCTTCTTTTTGCCTAGTCTTCATTAAAGTCAGGTCAATATACAGGTTAATATGGGAGTTACTGGTTGCGAAATGTCCGGGTATCACCCTCAATGCAATCTTTTTATTCTTTGGTGAAAGGATCTTTATTACTCTGCTTTCCATAGAATACCCCCTTATCTCTATTCCTTTGGAATGGGATTTACTTACATATCCATTATATTCCATTACATAATTATATGCAAGAGTAATGATATCAGGGAAGAAACATGGCATTTATTTGATATTCATAATATATCAAAGGTAGGATATAATTGTATTAATAATATTAGGAGGCAAGCTATGAGCAAAAAAGGAATTTTGTTGTTACAAGAGACAACGCAGGAGCAGTTAGATATGCTAGCTGTCATCGCTCCTGATTTTGAATTGATAAAGGGTTGGACAGGCGAGGAAAATGACTTTCCTCTAGAAAATATCGAGATACTCTATGGATGGAATAAGAAAAAATCCCCCTCATTGTTAGAAATTCCAAATAGTAAACTGCAATGGATTCAGGTACAATCCGCAGGGGTAGATTACATGAACTTTGATCTTTTAAAGAAAAAGAATATCTTATTAACCAATGGTAGTGGCATCCATGCAATTCCTATATCCGAATCCGTCTTTGGCATGATCCTGGCATATACCAGAGGAATTCAAAGGTCCGTTAAAAACCAGAGTAATAAAGTATGGGACCGCAATCACCCAATTATTGAATTACACAGCAGCACCATAATGATTGTTGGAACTGGACAAGTCGGTACACAAGTAGGAAAAATTGCAAAATCCTTTGGAATGAAAACCATTGGAGTAAATCGCAGTGGTCGCAATGCAGAGAATATGGATATTACCATTACCCAGCAGAACATAGGCACCCATTTACCAGAAGCTGATATTGTAGTGAATATTCTACCATTGACCAATCTTACTCATCATTTCTTTAATAAAGAAATCTTCTCACAAATGAAAGAAGATTCTATATTTATAAATGTAGGCCGTGGTCCTTCGGTTAACACAGAGGATTTAATTGATGCAGCAAAATCCGGTAAACTTGCCTTTGTAGGATTAGATGTATTTGAAGAGGAGCCACTGCCTGTAGACAGCCCTCTTTGGTCAATGGACAACGTGCTTATTACACCGCATATTTCAGGATTTGCAAGACATTTTAAAAAGCGCTTATTTGATATATTCTCTACGAATTTAAAAGCCTATGTCAAAGGGGAGGACCTACCACGTAATAAGATTGACTATGGACGTAATTATTAAGCTAACGGTTTCCCTTATGGAACAAGCATAACATATAGCGGTACGTAAGGTTGTGACAGACAAAAATCTAGCGATAACGTCTGCCACAAACCAAGTACCGAATTCTTAATTTCTAATATTATCAATAAAATCATTGGCTTTACTGTAGGCTCCACTCTTCGCATTTTCTACCTTGCTACCAATCTTCTTTACACCATCGCTTATATTATCGGCCAGATCCTCTACTTTATCTTCGAACGTTTCCGTCATATCCTCCATTCGATTTCCTAGGTTCGCCTTTATGGTCTGCACCTTACCTTTAAACTCCATTTCGTCATTATCAAGTATCTGCCCTGCAGTCTCTTTTATGGTACCTAGAACCTTATCTTTACTGTTTTTTATTCTTTGGTCCAATTGAATCCCTCCATTCATTGCTACTATCTTTATAATGCAAACTTTATAATAGAAAGGTATCTAAATGTATAATACTTTTCTATTATTATAATATGAGCATTGGAAAGTAACTCTATTCTTAGGGCAATCTCAGAATTTCAATCCGAAGAAACTTTTCTTATTAAAACCTGCTTGTATTTCTTCATAGCTTCCTTTTTGAAATACATTCTTAGGAAATTCCATACGCCAATTCGCTAGAATACCATCTGCCAACGGTTCGCTTATTTTAAAACCAAGATAGCGTATCATCGGTATGGTATATACCGCGAAGAAGTATTGATATCGATCCAAATTTTCTTTCCTAACGGAACGTTTCTGACGTTTTTTACTACCATTTTGCCCGCCATCGATTAATCTCTTAACTTCTTCTACCAAAGCCCTAGAAGCTCCGGTTACAGCTTCCTCATATAACTCCTTTGATAAGGATGCATAAGACTCAATTGGCTGAATGACCCTAATACCCGTTTGAACATAATTTTCAAAACTAGTGCTATAACTTTTCTTTGTAAAATTCTCCATATACTGATTAAAGTTATCCAGTAATAGCGCTATATTCTCAAGCGCCAACTTATAATCTGCCCTAGCAGCTTGAATTGTAATCTCAGTATTTCCAGACTCTGTCTCCTGTACTTCAAAAGTCTCACCGCAATACATGCAGATACATTTCTTCATATCCGGCGGTATACGAAGCTCGCCATTACATTTGGGACAATATTTTACNAAGTATTCCATATGAGATCCTCCTAGAATTTATCCTTTCTTCGTTCTTTACCTTTATCTTTATTAAATATTGGCTATGATCTTTTTTATGTCTTTACAATATAATACCATTAAAATTAATGTTGCCCAATAATTTCTACCATATTAATTGAAAGTAATCATCATTGAAATCAATTATATGCGAATCAATCAACAAAAGGAATTTCATTTAGTAGAAACCTTCATTTCAAAATACTTTACTTGGTTAACCATATTTTATCACTCTGATATAATATCAATGATGCCCATAATATGGATAAAATTAATATATGTATAATTTGTATTGACAAATAAATCAATAAAATTATAATAAAAGTATATTCNTTTCTAAATTTTTCCATAAACTTTCTAAAGATAAAATTATCTAAAACACTTCCCTAACATTTAAGATAAATCCTATAAAACAATCCGGATAATATGCCACTTGTAATTTGAATTGGCTAAACAGAGATAAAAAATGAGACAAGTGCATAAAGATTATTGTACTCATTATTTCGAATAAAAGTATTTCTTAAACACTTAGAAAGATTACAACCAATTGATTTAGGTATGTCATTTATAGAAATGTTATTTTTTATTGCTACACCGTAATTCTTAATAAAATTAAGCAATTTATTTACATAAATGCTTAAAAATTATAGAGAAAAGTGAGGTGATACTTGAAGTGATACTTGCATTATATTAATTATCAAAACTGGGAAGTGAGTAATTAATTAATAAGGAGGCATACTTATGCGTAAAAAAAATCTATCTATTNTTCTCGCGCTCATTCTGTCATTAGTGCTTATTTCATCAACACTGACATCTTGCGGGAAATCAAAAACTGTAATAACTGAAGTTGATACTCCACGTAATG
>JGI24708J26588_10003883_pt1 | contig 10587 bp, 8 predicted proteins | sample BioPla1DNA2_FD_26588 | JGI IMG/M metagenome (IMG submission 26588) | reverse complement strand
TTTTTTATTTTACGCCTTATTAACGAAACATTTTTTATGATACTCTCTGTAAAGCCTTCGCGTGGGCCACGTACAACCTTCCCTGATTCAGGCTCGCTGATGGGTCTACTCTCCCATCCCCTTGAGGAAATTATTAGTGCCACATCACACCCATCCAGAAGCAAAACAGTATCACCATAGCAAACTGCTTTAATCATCTCATTAAGGCGAGTTGACTGTCTTACATCGTTTACAGGCAAAACCTTATTCTGCACCTCATCAACTAAATTTACAGATGACTTCGGACGCTGAAAAACTTGATTTTGCAGGGGTTCAATAACTCGCCTGTTAATGTGCTCAATATCTGTCATTCCTTCAATAATAATAATGCAGCATTTGATCTTGTCTGAATATTGGTTCTGAAATTTTCTAAAAATAACTGTATCATCATTTGAAAAACTACTTTGAAATATTGTAATGTTTCTATTCAAAGATTTAGTAAGTTTACCNCTGTTATTAGTATTCTTTTCATCTTTGGTTTTTCCTTCAAAGCTTTTAGCTTTTTTAAATATGTGTTTCTTTGTATTTTTTTCCACAATTATCACCATTAATATTTTTTCCAAAGATTACGTAAATATGCAAATGGTGATCACGTAGGAAACAAAAAAGGTGAATTAAGAAAATTCACCTTTTTATTTGTGTATTTTTGCTATTAAATATTTAAGATCCACTGTAACAATATGTAGTGGTTATGTATATACATGAACACTATATAATACTATAGCAGTTGAACCCCCGCCTCTTCACATTTTGTCAGTGTCGCTTCATCCCATACCGATGCTTGTACCTCTCCAATATGTGCCTTTTCAAGGAAAAACATGCACAATCTCGATTGACCTATACCACCACCCACTGTGTAAGGTAGTTTCCCATCTAACAAATCTCTATGAAAATCATAATTTTTGCGTTCCAAGCAATTTGCTTTAAGTAGTTGTTCGCAAAGGGATTTTTCATCCACTCTTATTCCCATAGAAGACAATTCAATAGCTTTATTCAATAGAGGGTACCAAAATATAATGTCACCATTCAAATGCCAATCATCATAGTCTGGAGCTCTTCCGCCATGTGGTTTTCCTGATTTTAACACATCACCAATCTCCATAATAAAAACAGCCTTCTTCTCTTTAGCAATCTCATATTCACGCTGCTCGGGATTCAAATCCGGATATAGGTCTTCAAGTTCCTGTGATGTTATAAAGAAAATTTCGTCAGGTAGTTTCCGTGAAGTGTGGGGATACCTATCACATATAAAATCCTCTGCACTTTTGAAAACTTCAAAAATACTGCTTACAAATGCTTTAAGATACTCTTTATTTCTATCTGATTTTTCAATAACCTTTTCCCAATCCCATTGGTCAACATATATTGAATGAAAATTATCCATCTGATCATCTCTTCTTATTGCATTCATATCAGTATAAAGCCCTTGACCAATTTCAAAACCATATTTTTTAAGAGCCATTCTCTTCCACTTAGCAAGAGAATGAACTATTTCGACATCTGCATTAATACATTTAATGTCAAATGAAACTGGTCTTTCTATGCCATCAAGGTTGTCGTTCAAGCCCGATTCATATCTAACAAATAGAGGTGCCGAAACCCTTATAAGATTGAGCTTCTTAGCAAGCTCATCCTCGAAAAAATCTTTTAATAGCTTAATGGCTTTTTCAGTTTCGATAACTGATAATGGCGATTTATAATCTTTTGGAATTATTACATGTTCTGCATTCCGTGACATTTTTGTATCCTCCATGTTTCGTATATCTTAATGTAGGTAATTTTATGCTTAATTATAATACTTTAGTATATATTACCTAAGGTTAAATACTTAGTCAAAACATTTTTACAATATGTAACCATTTGGGATAAACGCTCACACTCCAGTCAATTCGCTTTTACGACCCCTCTTACTTAACACAGCATATTGAACCGTGGAACCAAATATTTAACATAGCAAGATACCTACTTGATTAACATTGACATTAACGATATTTTGGTGATATTATACATATAAGTTCATATTATTCATAAATGCTTCACATTCTATTGAAATTCTATCACACACCTGTCATTGGACATAGTTCCACCCGCCTTCCTTACCATTTTTTTAATTGTTGCGGGTTTATGACATGATTTATATACTAATCTACTATACGTCCCGAATATATCGGGATTATTTATAAAATAAGGAGGCAAAAGGTGCATGGCTAAGTATGTTATCAATACCTTAAACAAAAAAAGTAAAATAAGCAAAGAGATTTATGGTCATTTTTCAGAACACCTTGGGAGGTGCATTTATGAGGGACTATATGTTGGTGATGACTCCCCTATTCCAAATACAAATGGAATGAGGAATGATGTAGTCGAGGCTTTAAAAAATATTAAAATCCCGGTCCTGCGCTGGCCTGGTGGGTGTTTTGCAGATGAATATCATTGGATGGATGGAATTGGTCCAAAAGAAAAAAGAAAAAGAATGATTAATACTCACTGGGGTGGAGTTGTTGAAGATAACAGCTTTGGGACAGATGAGTTTATGGAGCTATGCAGGCAACTTGAATGCGAACCATACGTTAACGGAAACCTTGGCAGTGGCTCTGTTCAAGAAATGCAAGACTGGGTGGAGTATATGACTTTTGATGGTGTATCTCCAATGGCTGAATTAAGAGAGAAAAACGGTAGGAAAGAACCTTATAGACTGAAATATTTTGGCATAGGTAATGAAAACTGGGGATGCGGCGGCAACATGAGGGCTGAATTTTATGCCGACATGTACAGAAGATACCAAACTTATGTCAGAAGTTTTGGAGAAAATAAAATTTACAAAATTGCATGCGGTCCCAACAGTGGTGATTATAACTGGACCGAAACACTTGTGAAGCTTGCGGGTAGATTTATGGATGCCCTAACCCTCCATTATTATACCGTTACAGGTCCCACTTGGGATGCTAAGGGAAGTGCCACTAAGTTCACAGAAGATGAATGGTACACAACACTTTTCAAAACTCTAAGGATGGATGAACTGGTTACAAGACATAGCGAAATAATTAAAAGATATGCTCCTGACAACAATATAGGTTTAATTGTAGATGAATGGGGAACTTGGCATGATGTAGAGCCTGGAACAAATCCGGGATTCTTATATCAACAGAACACTATGCGAGATGCCCTTGTTGCCGGAATAAACCTGAACATATTTAACAAACACAGCGATACAGTTGTTATGGCAAATATTGCACAAACGGTGAATGTTCTTCAAGCAGTTGTTTTAACAGAAGGCGAAAAAATGCTTCTTACACCGACATATCATGTGTTTGAAATGTATAAAGAGCACCAGGATGCACAATTACTTGACAGCTATATAGAAACCCAAATGATAGGTACAGGCAAAAACTCAGTTCCAAACCTTCATGAATCGGTATCAATTAATTCTGAGGGAAAAATACATATTACCCTATGTAACCTTTCTATTAATGAAAGTTACAAAATAGAAACCGAAATCGTGGGTAAAAAAGCCAATAACATCAAGGCTCGCATATTAACAGGCCAAATGGAAGAACATAACACATTTGATGCACCAGAAATGGTTAAGCCGAAAGACTTCGCAAATATATCGCTTACTCAAGAGGGTCTAACATTAGAAATCCCTCCAGTAAGTGTAATTGGTATCACTTTGGAGTAATCCTTTACCATTAAATGTATACGGATATCTATCTTCATTGTGGAATGATATAGCATTATAATGTAATTCTGCCCTTGTCATGAATGTAGAAAAACTATGGAGTAAACCAATGGATAGCAATTGTAGAACTTGCATGTTTAGCAAAATAGAAAAAGAACAACTGCAAAAAAATATTGAGGAATATATTGATTGCCTTTCACCGGAAGAAAGAACCGGTGAAAGGCTTTATAAAGAGCGATTAGAATTATGTTTAGAATGCTCAAACTTTTTTAACGGTCTTTGTAGAATATGTGGATGTTTTGTATCTGCTCGCGCTGCAAAAATAAGATCCTATTGTCCCGGCATACCGAAAAGATGGTAACTAAATCTTTTCTTAAATAACACAGGCTGATATCCCCATAGTTAAAACTAGGAGCTTTACGCCTAATTATGATAATGTCCGCACATATGACATATGGTGACCAATTAAGTAACTTAACTATCGCTTTGATGTGTACTAAGCGTAGTACTGAGTACTTATAATCCAAGTCTTAGCGTATAAAGTTTGTCTTTATAGCTTTTTCGGGTTCTGGTATGATTATTCCTTTCTCCTTCCCTGCCTCTATACATTTAAGCAACCAAGCCATATTATTTCCAAGAGTTCGCATGATTTGCATACCTTCCTCATCTTTCATTACTTCCTCTGGAGTATTTCCATGAACTTGATTCCAATAATATGATGAAACAACGGGCATACCACTTATTGTGAAATATTTGTTTATTTGATCAAAAGCAGAAGCAGCACCACCCCTACGGCAGCTAACAACTGCAGCTCCAACCTTCCCTCTGAACAATCTGCCTCTTCGGTAAAAAACTCTATGTAAAAAAGAAGCTAACTGACCTGAAGCAGCTGCAAAATGAACAGGTGACCCAAAGACATAACCATCTGTCTCATGCAGCTTACTCAATAAAACATTTACCTGATCATCAATAAAGCATCTACCCGTTTCATCACATTTGCCGCAAGCAATGCATGCAGATATAGGTTTTACACCCAATTGCATTATCTCGGTTTCAATCCCATTTCCTTGTAATGCTTTTTCAACCTCTTTCAAAGCTGTATACGTACATCCTTTCGCATGTGGACTACCATTTACCAAAATAACTTTCAAATTAAAAGCCCCTTTCTTAATAAATTAGGATAATGTTTATGTGTATACACATTTACTGTCCATCCTTAATATTATTTTCAATCTTAATTATATATGAAAACCATATTCTATTGTAGAATATTAATAACTAAATTATTTTTAAATCAAGGAGGCATTTAAAATGTTCAAGGATAAGGTAGCTGTAGTTACTGGTGGAGCTCTTGGGATAGGGAAAAGTGTTACACAAGAATTTGCTAAAGCAGGAGCTAAGGTTGCGTTTATAGACATGAACCGCACAGCAGGAGAAGATACAAAAAACAGTATAATAGAAAATGGCGGTGAAGCTCTGTTTTTCTTTGGAAATATAGCTAAGGAACAAACACTTAAGGATTTTGCTAATAAAGTCATTGAACATTATGGACATATTGATTATCTAATAAACAATGCCATGATAAGTAATAAAGGAATATTGTCAGGTTGTGGGTATGAAGATTTCAATGAAGTACTTCATGTTGGAATCACTGCAGTAATAAAGGAATATTGTCAGGTTGTGGGTATGAAGATTTCAATGAAGTACTTCATGTTGGAATCACTGCTCCTTACATGCTTACAAAACTATTTATGCCATATTTTAATAAAGATGCAGCTATAGTGAACATTTCTTCAACCCGTGCATTTCAATCTCAAAGTGATACAGAAAGTTACACTGCTGCCAAAGGTGGCATAACGGCTCTTACTCATGCATTAGCAGTAAGTCTTGCAGGTAGAGTTCGTGTAAACTCCATTGCGCCTGGCTGGATTGACACAGGAAGCACTTATGATAGGGATTATATACCTGTGCATTCTAATTCTGATAAAAAACAACATCCGTCGGGACGCGTTGGGCATCCAATGGATATTGTAAGGGCCATATTCTTTCTATGCGATGAAAAAAACAGTTTTATTAATGGTCAGAATATCTCGGTAGATGGTGGAATGAGTAAGCTCATGATTTACACCGAAGATCATGGATGGCATTATGAATAAGGGTTTGTTAAAAAAGAACTACACATAATTATGCCCCGGTAAAATACTAAACAAGATACTAATATATTATGAAACGACTAAGGATAAAAATAAACAAAAATTTGTTGAATTTTGGCACATTCTATTGTATCTTTGATATCAACAACTAGTGCCAGGAGGTAATAATTCAGTGAAAAAACAATTGTTATCAATTCTATTAATTACAATAGTTTTTGCATTATTTGCGCAAATGCCTGCATATGCACTTGATACAACAACAGTAACAATTGACGGTAAAACTAATTTTACCGTAAGCCTGAAATCAAATTCATTAGTTTTTAGCAATCAATTCACAGATTCTGAATATGAGAGTATCAAAATTACTATACATAACTCTCAAACAGAAGTGTTTTCAAAAAATTATGATATAGATATGATTGACGGAGCAATCATTAACTTAACGGGGTTTGCTGATAATTCGTACAGGATTCAGTTTATTTATTTTCCTACCGGTACAGCCGAAGTTATTGAGGCAATGATGATTTTTGATTCGGTAGAGTCTTCTGCTATCCTGGCAAACGAGGAACTATATCAGATAAGCTCCTATGAAAGTGATGATGTTTTTGGATATAGTATGGAAAAGCTATTGGCCTGGGCAAATGCTATAAGGTCAAATTTAAAAATTAAGGACTATAACGGGGACGGTAAACCCGATAAGTATAGTCCTTTCAGGTATTCCTCATATGACGAAGCTTATGCAGATGCTTATTACAGTGTCTTTAATCTGCTTAGCAGTGGGGATGGCTTATTAAAATATGTTAATCTTCCCATAGATATTATGATAACCGATGGAGAGGGAAGCTTTAATTTTAGTGATTCATATATTGCTAGCATGAAACGTATAGAAAACTTACGAACTGACGAATATGTACTTGATTACTATAAAAATAAGGGGATACTAATTGCTCCAATGTATGCTGATGTAGTCAAACAGGCTCAGATTATTACTGATGGAATATCCGACGATTATGAGAAAGCAAGAGCCATACAGCAGTGGGTTAACCGCAATATTATGTATGATTGGGGGGCGCATTATTCTGGAACATCCCCGAAGTATTTGTCAGCTCCCGATGTATTAAAAGGCAGGCTGACAATATGTGAAGGATTTACTAACTTAACAGTGGCGCTTTTACAAGCTGTAGATATCCCAGCTAAAAAGGTTACCGGTACTGGTAATGGAATTCCCCATGCCTGGACCGAAGCCTTTGTTGATAACAGATGGGTCTTCATTGATTCAACATGGGGTGATTTTGATCTGTCACCATCTCTGTATTCAGCATCGCATCATATAAGCGGTATTGAATATGAGATTGCTAAGGACAAAGAATTATGGGATGGCACATTGTACTTTTATGACATAAACAAAGGCGAAGTTCTAAAAGAAGTAAAAAATTTCCCCTTGAACGAATTTGTAACATCAACTTATGGTTTCCATATTAATGAATTGTATATAGATACTGCATGCACAAAGCCGTTTACTCTCAATACATTCAGAGTCGATTCAATGAACCGTGCTATATTTGTTAATAGGCCTAAAGATTGTACCGTGGCATATAATATCCAGCTGGATAACGAGTATAAGTCACTGGTCTCATATATTATAGATACCCAGGGCGATGACATAATCAGTTATGTGACTGTACCTTATGGCTCTAAAATAACACCTCCGAAACCGCCTGTTAAGGACGGATACACTTTCATTGGCTGGTATGACAGCATTTATCTTGATGAGGCAAAGCTATGGGATTTTGAAAAAGATATCGTAACTGAGGATATGACGTTTTTAGCTTGCTTTGTAAAAGAATCGGCAACATACACTGTCACTTTTAACTCGAATGGTGGCACGGCGGTAAAAAGCCTAAAAGCAAAAGCTGCAAAAACCATTACAAAACCAGCTAATCCTACAAAAAAAGGTTACCAGTTTATAGGTTGGTATAAAGATAGTCAATGCACGAAACCTTGGAACTTTACGACTGATATAGTAGCATCAGACACTACTCTTTACGCTGGATGGATTGATGCTGATGCAATAGCTGCAATACCCACATCCTCTAGAATCTATGTCGACGGAAGATTGATAGAATTCGAAGCATATACAATAAACGGCAACAACTACTTTAAGCTTCGTGACCTAGCCACAGCTGTGAGGGGTTCGGAGAAAAACTTTGAGGTTACTTGGGACGGTGCTAAAAATGCTATTAACCTGATCTCTCACCATGACTATACTTCTGTTGGTGGAGAATTAGCCAAGGGTGATAATAAAGCGAAAGCAGCAATGGTATGCTCTTCAACCATTTATAAAGACGGAGATTTAATAAACCTATCAGCGTACACCATCAACGGCAATAACTACTTTAAACTCAGAGATATCACACAAGCCTTTAACATCGGCGTTACCTGGGAGAGAAGTACAAATTCGGTGATCATAGATACATCCAAAGATTATGTACCATAATAAGCTGATGACAGCTCCACATTATAAAGGGATTTCGAGACTGCACAAATATACACATTAGCAGTTATGTAGTAGACAACTCTGGGAACTTAAAATCTCCTAAATCGCAGCGTAATCCTCTAGCAAACAATGGGTCTGTTTCATATTCTTCCATTACGAAATTAATGTCAGACCAGTAGGGCATAAAACCGAATTCAATCCGTTTAACATTGGTAAATGGCAGATATCTGACTAAATCAAAGAAACTAATATCTTTCTTTGAGAAGACCCCAATAAGTTTAAGAATCTCTCCTTCTTGCTCTGCGATAACCATTGTATTAATCTCCGGAAGTTCGTAAATACAATCCTTGAGGTATCCAAAGTATATATGAAAAATATTTATGTTGGCAGTATTTAAACAATCAAGTTTTTGCGAAAAATTTACACGGTTGTAAACATAGTTCCACACCTTGGGATCGTCGTAGCATAGTTTATTTGGCGTAGCCTTGTTATTTATTTTACATTCACAAACCGGTAGCTTTTCATATATACGATTGAAGCCAAACCTTGGATAAAAATCGACTACACTGTCATTTGCTGCTAAATACATTGGAACATTATCGTATTTGTTAACAATATGCTCTATTAACACCCGAGATAACCCTCTGCCCCTGTATTCTTCCTTTGTGGCAACAGCTCCAAAGGATAAAGCAGAATATTGCTTTTGATTAAATAGTATTTGTGTCTTAAAAACACAGATATTTGATACTATCTCGTTATTTTCAATAATAGAATAGCTCTCATAATTCTCATCCCAGAGATTTAAATCATACCAAAATTGAAAGTCTAAGAAAATATTCTTTAACAGATTATTAAGCATAAATTGATATTCTTTGTCGTTTCCATTGCAGAAAGATATTTTCATAATTTCACCTCATCTTATTGAAAAGATTTTGCAAACACTTTTTGTTATATGTAAACTNTATGTCTACTCCACCAATCTTGCCCCCCAGAAGTCTTTTAAGTGTTCTGGAGCACAAATAAAACACTCATTTCAAAGTTAAGCTTTTTGTTACTCCTAATTTTACTATATCCTTCGTTTTAAGCCAATATAATGATTTTTTATAATCATTCTAAATCATTTTTAGCTTTAAATACTAAATTGCTTATGTTGAAACAATACTTTAGTGGTAAAGAATAATTGTAAAAGACTAAAAACTTATTTATCCCATCACCTAAAGATGGGGAGTACGTAATAGGTAATAAAAAAGCAACTCAAGATTGAGTTACTTGTAATCACTCCAACTATGGGAGTACGTAACAGGTAATAAAAAAAGCAACTCCTGCATAGGTTATTTAGGGAATGTTTTACCTAATCTGTAATTGGTCTGCTGGTGGTTTCAGCCAGGCTGACAAAAAATCACTCTCTAAAAATAGGAGTTTGCATTCATGAAAGTAGCCATTTTAACTATGTTTGCGGAGCTTGATACAACATATTCTCTTGTAAGCGTAGTGGCAGAAGAACTAAAAATGTTACTTGATGCCGGTATACAAACAAAACTGCTGGTTTGTGAACAGTAACCGGAGTAGATTGATCCGTCCAAGAAACACCATTACTGGAGGTTATGACAGTGCCTGAATTCCCAACAGCTACAAAAAGATTGTTTCCGAAAGTTACAGCATTCAAACCGACTACCGAGGCTGTCTCAGCGGTCTGCCGCATCCAGGTAACCCCATCAATAGAGATTAGTATGTCCTCTGATGTCAGCACTGCTACTATAGTATTATTGCCTGCTGCCATGCCACGAACACCAGCACTGGATGCGCGAAGTGTCCAAATGATTCCCTCGGTTGAAGTGACAATAGTTCCGTTAAATCCTGCGGTAATATAGATACCGTTGCCACCTGCCGCTGTTAAAAGAGTTCTGTCTGTATTCCCTTCTCTTTCTGTCCATGTTATCCCGTCGGCAGAAGTAAGAATCAGAGATGCATCCGCCGGAGTGCTCGGCTCTCCAACCGCTACGAAAAGACTGTTGAAGAAGGTTACATCCCAAAGGATTCCATCAATAGAAGTTGCTTGCAAACTCCAGTTGACAGTATCAGTTGATCTTATAATTGGCACACTTCCAAGCCCGCCCGCTCCAACTGCTATATATTGACCATCTCCAAAAGCTATACCAAACAGAGGACGGGTGATACCGGAATTGCGAGCAGTCCAGTTAATTCCATCAGGGGAAATC
>JGI24708J26588_10003881_pt1 | contig 10592 bp, 16 predicted proteins | sample BioPla1DNA2_FD_26588 | JGI IMG/M metagenome (IMG submission 26588) | reverse complement strand
CACAATTTAGCGAAATTAAGTGTGATAATAAGAAAGAAGTAGATTTAGAAGCTATGGCGGCGAGAGAAGTTGAAGAGGAAAAAGTCGCAAAAATTGTAACACAAAGAAGAGTAGAGAAAATTCTTCAATGTTTTATAGAAGATGGTTTAATTCCTGAAGATTGGGATAGTGAGCATATGAAAATCATTGCAAAAAATCTACCAAAATATGTGTATGAAGATTGTAAAAAGGAAGAGCCAGAGTTCTTGTTAGAATGTGCAAATTTTGGGCGAATTAGTGCCTCATTGTCTATGAGAATTGCTCGTAAAATACTTAATGAAAAATTTCAGAACACTTTAACTTTTACAAATTAAAAAATATAATAGAAAGTTTTTTTCAATTCTTTTCTTGACTTTTTATAGGAAACGTAGTATAATTAATATAGAAAGTAAGAAAAGGAGTGAGAAATTGTGCTAAAGAAAACAACCAATGCAATTAAATCTTGGTTTTTGGATTCTGATGGAGTGATTTATTTGGAGAAAAATGAAAACACTCTAATACAACAATATTCTTTCATTAAATTTAATAGTGAGATTGTTTTACCAGAAACTAAATATGTAATCAAAGAAGCTACAGATGAGATACTTGATTTAGTTAAGATAATAGAGAAGAATCGAATAGAAGGAAAATACAAAGTTTCGGATTATTCTTTGGAAGATCTTAAAAGAGATTATGATAGGACGAAAGAGCTTTTGAAAGGTGAAAAAAATAAGTTTACAAGAACTAGACTTAAATGTACAGAGTTAGTAACAATGAAAGATGGCTCAAAAATATCTTCTGATGTTACAAAAGTACACTTTAATTGTTATTTAATGTGGAAAATTGCCAAGGTGCTAGATGGAGAAATTAAAGTTTCTTATGTAGACGAGAAAACAGCAATTTTAATTGAAGGAAAAAATGGAATTGCTTATTTGATGCCATATGTTGTACGTTCTAAAAAAACCTGAAGAAGTTGTTGTAAATGATTACAGTTCATTTCAAAAGTACGATTAATAAAATAGAATGGAGTTTTAAAATGGAAAAATAAAAGAAAAGAAGAAACTTATTATACAGTTGTTGTGAGCTATACAGTAGCTGTTTCTGCAAGAAATAGTCATAGTGCTGTAAGTAAAGCAATAGATGAAATTGAAGAAGGACTTTGGGAGCCAGCATATACAGAAACCAGCCTCTAAGATAAAGTCCTAAGACACATACTGCAACTCATAAGGATAATTATTTTAAAATATATAACCTAGTGTGTCTTGAAAATTAACTTAATAGAAAGAAGGTGTTAAAATGAAAAAATATTCAAAAGAAGAAATTGAAATAAGAATTGCAAAACTTAAAATAAAGCCAATTAAAAACGCAAGACTGATTGCAAAATGGAAAAGAATGAAAAGGAGAGTATAATGAATGAATGATTATATAATTTATTGTAGATTTGCTAACTCCAATAATGAATTTTCTTTAAATACAAAACTATATTGTTTCCATTATAGACGTGAGCAATCATCATATCTTGTTGGTTCTATTGTTTATATTAAAGACGAAGAAGGAAGAGTTCAATATGGTGGAACAAAGATTCGAATTGAGGCTGTTGTTCAAGCTTCAGACAAAAGAGCAGCAGATGAAATAGCTGGAATGCCTCTTAGAACAATAGACCTAGATTTTATAAAAAGGGCAAACACACCCTGCCCCTATGATTCATTTCAGTTTGATACAAAAACAGGAAAAATTCTTTGGTATAAAGTAGATGGATGGAAATTCACTCCTAAAGATTTTTGGGAGAGAACAGAAAGATTAACCTCAGAAAATGAGAATATGGTTACAATTGATCATTCGGAAAGATTGAACTATTTCGCAGATGCAAACAACCAATCAATTAAAAATGTGGAGGGAAATAATATGTTTAATAAAATGTTTAAGAATCTAAAGTTTGGTAAATTATCTAATGGCACTATTAAGTATAGTTTCAATGGAATTGCTTTTCAATCTAGTGATGGAAGTTATGTAACTTTTAATGACGACCTTACTTTTACTAATGTTAGCGACATGGTTATGGACCTTCCTGTATATGTAATGCCAGTGACGGCAAATCAAATTAAAATTGGTGATATAATCCTTCAGAATGAACAACCAGTAATGATTAGAGAAATTAAATCTAATGAAATTAGTGTTATTAAGCCATTTTCTAGAGAAATTGTTTTCATTGTTCCTGAAAAGTCTATTTTTGGCTTTGATTACTACTCTAAGGTTTTAAATGTTTTTGAGGGGTTAGGCTCGGCGGCGGATCAAGATAATCCTTTTGGTAATATGCTACCTTTCTTGATGATGTCAGAAGGAAAAGGGAGTCAATCAAATGAAGACATGATGATGATGATGTTGGCTCTTATGGGTGGAAATTTTGATATGAGCAATCCAATGATGATGATGGCTCTTATGGGTGATAAAACAGACTCAGTGTTACCAATGATGATGATGATGATGAACAATAAGAATCCTTTCTCTGCCGCAACTTCTAAGTGTTCAGGTTCGTGTTCATGTAAAAATGACACAAGTTCTTTTAAAATCTCAGAAGAAAATTGTACTGATGGAGACAGCGACCAATGAGTAAAATTACTATTAAACAAGGAGACTTGCTTGATGCAACAGAGGATGTAATTTGTCATCAAGTAAACTGTTCGGGGATTATGAAAAGAGGAGTTGCTAAGCAAATTAAAGAAGCATATCCTCAAGTTTTTAAGAGATATTATGATGCAGTATCTAGAAGTAGCTCCCCAAAGGAATTGTTAGGACAAATTCTTATGGATGAAGTTGATCGGAAAGAAGGTTCACAATTAATTATTAGTCTTTTTAGTCAACTTCGTTTTGGAAGTGAACTTTGTATTGGAAGTGAACAACATTATACTAATTATGCCGCACTAGGTAACGCTGTATCTCTCATGTTTGAAGCAATTTCCCAGATAGGAGTAAAATCTATTGCGATTCCTTACGGAATTGGCTGTGGTCTTGACGGTGGCGGCGATTGGGAAATCGTGAAAGAGATTTTTGAATTTTATAGTGATAAATTCAACATTCCAGTTGTCGCTTACAAATTAGATTAAAAAACATTAAAGGGATTTTATATCCCTTTTTTGTTGACTTTTTATAGAAAATGTAGTATAATTAATATAGAAAGAAAAACATAGAACGATTTAATCTTAAAGTTGATGAAGGAGGAAAATATGAAGAGTTCTGAAAATAAAAAGTGTCCTTATTGCAACAACCAGGGAGTACTAAAGATAGTGAGCTTAGATAGAGGAAATGGACATGGGTATCCTGGGCATTATCTTTATAGTATAGTTTGTTCAAATTCAGATTGTGTAATGAAGCCACAGACTAAAGAATTTTCTGATATTTATTTGGATAAAGAGGTGGCAATTCAAAGTGCTTGGAATGACTGGAATTGGAGAGAAGAAAATTTATAAAAAGAATTAAAAAAGATTACTCATGGATTAGCGAGTACACAATTGATTTCATTCGAGAATACTAGAAAGAGGTGTTTTATGCTTTATATTCAAAAGTTCATTAAAGAAAATGAAAACTGGGAAATTCTTTTAAGTTCAGAGCCTTATTGTCTGAAGATAAAAAGACATGACACATTACCTTTAATTCTTTTTATGTACAATCACTATAAGTCAGACTTATCTGAGGAGATATGTCAGGAATCGAGAGGGTTAATTCTGGAGGATCGTACCTTCAAAGTAGTTTGTTATCCTTTCAAGAAATTTTTTAATTATAATGAGCCTCTTGCGGCGACAATTGATTGGAGTTCAACTCGCCTTCAGAATAAGCTTGATGGATCAATCATAAAAATGTTTTATTATGAAAATAAATGGAGGGTTGCAACTAATTCTACAATTGACGCCAGTCAAGCACCTGTGACCTTAAAAGAAGGAACTTGCTCTTTTAAAGAACTGTTTGATGTTGCGGCGGCAAGACAATTAGATGAAACAAAATTGAATAAAGATTACACTTATATGTTTGAATTAGTTTCTGATCTTGCTTTAAATGTTGTCAGATATAATAAGACTGAAATCTGGCATATTGGTTCAAGAAATAATATCACTTTACTAGAAGAGGAAGTTGACATTGGAGTTCAAAAACCAGAAACATTATTGAATTTCCCAAATGATTTATTCGCCGCTGTTGAGTATGTGAATTGTTACAATGCAGAAGAAAAAGAAGGTTTAGTGGCTGTTGATAAGTTTTATAACAGAGTTAAAATCAAAGGAGAAGATTATGTTAGGGCACACTATCTTCGCAATAATGGAGTAATGAACACTAAAAGAGCATTAAAAATTCTTAGAGATGGTGAAAAGGCAGAGTATCTTTGCTATTTTCCAGAACATAGAAATTTCATTGACAAAATAGAGTGCGAAAAAAAAGATATTTGTGATAGACTTTTTGTTCTTAATTATTCTATTCTAGCATATAAAGGCATCCTTAACAGGAAACAATTTGCTGAAAAGGTTGCAAATGAATTTGATAATTGGGTAAAACCATTTTGTTTTTCAATTTGGGATGGGAAACTGGAAGATAAATTAGAGAGAATGAGTATTCAAGATTGGAATAAACTTATAATCGAATGGAGGAAAGCAGAAGATGAACAAGAAAGAGCGTCATGATAAAATTATGTTCACATTAAGAGAGCACTATAATAAAGCAGTAGAAATGGGATATGAAGTTCTTGGTGTGTTTTTATATGGAAGTCAGAATTATGAACTAGATACTCCAATGAGCGATATTGATTCCAAAATCATCATTCTTCCAAGCATTGATGACATTGTGCTTCGAAGAAAAGCAGTTAGTACATCTGTTGAAGTTGCTGGCGGCTCAACTGATATTAAAGACATTCGAGTAATGTTTGAAATGTATAAAAAAGCAAACATTGATTTTCTTGAAACTTTGTTTACTAATTATTATATTTTGAATCCAGAATATGCAACAAATTTTGTTCCAATGTGGGATAGAAGAGAGGATATTGCCAAATTTAATTTATCTAGTATGAGAAAGGCAGTTTTTGGAATGGCAAGAAAAAAAGAAAATGCTCTTTTTAAGGAATATCCTTCTCAATTAGAGCAGATTAAACGATTTGGATATTCTGGAAAACAACTTCATCACATTTTAAGGCTAGAAGAATTTAGCAAAGACTTCTTTTTAAAAGGAAAAAGTTTTTCGGAGTCCTTAGTTCCATCGCATAAAGAAGAGCTTATTGACATCAAGACTTATAATCCACAATTAACTACAAGTACAGCGAAAGCAATGGCGGAGATGGCAATAAGTTCTTTACAAATCTTGTTAAGAGATGAAGATAAATCTGTTAATATTGGAACAGGTGATTTTATGGATTCTGTTTTATCGAGATTAATTAGACAAAAATTTAGAAATGAGATTCTTGCTGAATAGAAATGAAAAAATTTTGCTAGAGTATTATTTGACAATCATTAGAAAATGTGTTATAATATTATTATAGAAAGTAAAAAAGAAAAGAGGAATTATTATGATTTTAGAACCAATTTTTATTCGCCGATACACACCAACTTATTTTCTTTCAAATTTTATGAATGTCCAATTTCTGTCTTTGGAATGGAATTTAGAAATGCAGAGGCAGCGTTCCACTCACAAAAAGATGTTTCTAGAGCAAGTGAATTCGCCAATTTAACTGCCTCGGCGGCAAAGAGATTGGGTAGGCAAGTAACTCTAAGAAAAGATTGGGAGCAAGAAAAGAAGAGTATTATGTTTGAAGTTCTTTGTGCAAAATTTAATCAAAATGAAGAACTTAAAGAAAAGTTAATTAAAACTGGAAATGCACCAATAATAGAAGATACTACTGGTTGGAATGATTTATATTGGGGTGCAGTAGAAGGACTGTCTGGAGATTGGCATGGTGAGAATAATCTTGGAATACTACTAGAAAGAGTAAGAAAATTACTATAAAAAATTAGAAGTCAATTATAAAAAAATAATTGACTTCTTCTTTGTATTGTGGTATAATTAATATAGAAAGTAAAAAAGAATTGAAAAAAAATAAATAAAATCTCTACTTTATTCCATTTGACTTAGTTTTCATTTTGTGTTATAATTAATATAGAAAGTAAGAAAATAAGAAAGAGGTGCTGATATGGGTGATTCTTGGTATCTACGATAGGTTTGTGGAGTGTTTTCATGACTGTTTTGAAGACAGATGTCCTCAAGCAATCAGAGTCCAATGTAGTAAATGTGGTTGTATATTAGATGAAGAAGAAGATTCGATTAGAGGACTCTTTCTTGAGGGACTATGTGTTAGTGAATCTTTTCTTGAAGATATTTGTAAAGACTGTTGTGAATTAATTATTAGCAATGATGATGATGAATAAGAGAGGAGTTCTATATGGAAAACTTTATGGTTCTTAAAGGTTGTGGAGGATACTTCAATGACCATGAAAACCCTTTAAACATTGGAAATGTAAGAAAGACTTCTAGAATGAAAATAGATTTGTTTAATTGCGGCGGCTATGCTCTTAACACTTTAAACTGGTTTCTCCCTTATGCTGCAGACTTTGTATCTCCTTGTGTCTTTCATAATATTAGTGAGGATGAATACTATGACAACGATTATGATTTAGATGATGATGATGTAGAAAGAGATATAGATTATTCAATCTTTCAAGACGAAGTTGAAGAAATCATTGTAGATAATGATCTAGACTATGATTTAGAAGAAGTTATTAATGAAATATATTATAGAAAAAATTTTTCACATGAGGTTTCTCTTTTATTAGCTGAAAAAAGGATTTTAAAAATATTCTCTGATGTTCGTAAAATCAATTCATTTGAAGAATTAAAAGAAAATGAGTATGGAATTGCTTATGCTGGAGGACCAACAGATTTCCATTTTGCTAGATATGATAATGGACAGATTTCTCATAAGCCTGGCAGAAGCCATATTAGAAAAGAAAAATGTTTGGAAGACGCTTTTAGTTGCAGGTACGATTCTAGAAAAATCTTATTTGCAAAGAAGAAATAAACTATGAAACAAGAAAAACAAATTAAAAAATAAGAAAGAGGTTTTAACAATGATAATTACAAACGCTTTTAGTCTACAAATGTTAGACTTAGACACAGACACGGAAAAAGTAATAACTATAAAACCCATTGATTTAAACCAAGTAATAGACATGCATCTGGCTCAAGGTCTTGTGAAAGGAGCAGGAATCGAATCAGCGATTGGGCATGCTGATACTGCGGCTGTTCTATCGGATTTATTGGGCTTCGATGTGCCAATGAATCGNATTTCGATTACACTAAAAGACAATGAGCCAATTATCGTAGCTCAGCTGGTAGGTGGACGCTTGCCAGAGGGTTCAACAACATTACCAGAAGGTTTCAAGTTCAAGTTCTTATTGGTTCATACAAGCCCGTCTGTAAATTAAGAACAAAAACCCCGTATGAATTAATTCATAAACACTTATACCTGATGAATATCAACTAAGGCATATGAGTACCATTGACTAAATATATTAAAAAGAAAGAAGTTGATATAAAATGCGTAATGAGATAATTCAAGAATCAAAGGTGGCAAAATACAGGGCTTTGGATAGACACAGGGCATAGAGGAACACTTAAAGAAACAGGAGAAAATGTGATACGATATGTTGTTGGATGGGCTTCATACGATTATGAAGGTGANTCAGACATTGAAATGTGGATTAGGGAGTCAATAATTCAAAAATTAGAATCTATGGAATATCGTATTGCAAAAACAGAAAGATATAAAAGAGACATATCAATTGTTNATNATTTTGGNGTATATATTGAGCCAGTAAAACGTGGTTATTGTTATTAGTGAACTAATGTTTTGTGAACAGTTTATAAATGAAAAGGAGAAAATTATTATGGAAAAATATTTTATCGTTAGAGGAAGTCGCTCAGGAGTATTCTTTGGGCGAATAAAAGAAAGAAGCGGACAAGAAGTTGTCCTGACAGATGTTAGGTGCATTTGGTATTGGAGTGGGGCGGCAAGTATCATTCAATTAGCGGCAGAGGGTACAAAGACACCTGATAATTGTAAATTTACAATGTCTGTAGATGAGTTAGTCATTACAGATGCAATAGAAATAATCCCTTGTGCTGACATGGCTGTAAAATCAATTAAGGAGGTAAAAGAATGGAAGGTTTAAAGGTCAGAGAATTTATTAGTATTGGCTCTGGAGATGGCTCTGGTGATGGCTCTGGCTATGGCTTTGGTGATGGCTATGGAGATGGCTCTGGCTATGGAGATGGCTCTGGCTATGGCTTTGGTGATGGCTCTGGCTATGGCTCTGGCTATGGCTTTGATGATGGCTCTGGCTCTGGCTATGGAGATGGCTCTGGCTCTGGCTATGGAGATGGCTCTGGCTATGGCTATAGCAATGGCAATGGCTCTGGAGATGGCGATGCCTATGGTAAAAAAGCAATAAATGGGATGTTTATATATATAATTGACGGGATTCCAACGGTTTTAACATCAATTAAAAAAAATATAGCCAAAGGATTTACACTAAACAGGGATTTATCTTTGACGCCCTGTTACGTTGTAAAAACTAATAACCTGTTTGCACATGGTAAAACCCTACACGAAGCACAAACAGCATTACAGGAAAAATTATTTAGAGATATGGATGAAGATGAAAGAATTGAAATGTTTATTACTGAATTTCCAACACTTAATACTATGGTTAAAAATCAAGAGTTATTTGACTGGCATAATAAATTAACTGACAGTTGTTTAATGGGAAGAGAACAGTTTTGTAAAAACAATGGTATTAACTTAAACGGAAGTATGCTAGTTTGTGACTTTATTGAACTGACAAAAAATAGTTATGGTAGTGAGGTTATAATAAAACTAGCAGAAAAATATGAAGAGGAAATTGAATAACTAAATAATAAGGAGGCAATTATGAAACAAGAAATCAGACTAAAAGCAGTAGAATCAATAGATGAAATAAATGCTAAAAAGGAGAAATTAAAATGATAAAAAGAAAAAGAAAAAAGTCAATTCCAGAACCTAAAGTCCTAACTCCAGAAAAACTACTCCAAGCAAGAGAAGATAGTAAAGCTCTCTATCTATCCTCATACAAAAAAGACCTCAAAAACAATATTGAAAGAATTTTAATAGCAAAGGCTGAACAAGGGAGACCTATTTCCACAAAGTTCTACTTTCCTAAAGAGGTCAAATCTTATAATGTTAGTAACATAAACAAAAGTGTTATGAAGGAATTTTCAAACCAAGACTTCATCATTAATAAAATATCAATAGAAGAGGCTACTAATTTTGACATATATACTTTAACAATAGAAGCTGAACACAATATTCCCAATCTTCTATCTTTTGATGAGGACAAAAATGGCGACGATATTAAAATTGGCAACAATTGCTATATCTTGCATGATGAATTTGGTTTTTATTATGTTGTTTTGGCTACTATTACAAATATAACAAATGAATATATTTACTTTGAATATCCTTCTGGAGACTCGGTTCGAGAAGGTATTTGCCCAATAGATTGGTATCGTCTTTTTAAAAAAGAAAAAGATTTGATAAAGTACTTACAAAAAAAATAAAAGAAGTGGACTAGTCAAGTGAGCAATTGACTGGTCCATTTTTAAATTAGAGGGTGGCGGCGACCTGCAAGTGATGGAGCATTATAAGAAACTAGAAGATTGACGGCGACCTACAGGTGATGGAGTATTATAAGAAACTAGAGGGGTGATAGTGGTTTATAGTGGTTGAATGTCCAACTTATTGAGGTGTACGAAAATTGTGTAGAAAAGTAGTAAGAAGAGAACATAGTTAGTGATTACAGCAACAGATGCTGCAACGTATTATGCAAGAGATGGAGCAAGAGATAGAAAGGAGGTTATTATTTTGGAAAGTAATTTTATCCACATAAGAACAGTAGAAGAAGAAAGAAAGAAAGAAGAGCTATCCCAATTAAAAAGAAGTAATCTCATAAAAAAGCTACTACTAGAAAACTACTACGAAGGTGGTTCTATTACCATATTTCTTAGAAAGAGCAATAAGATATGGGTTAAAGATTTAGAAGTAAAGAGTTATAGAGTAGTATTAGCCCAAGTATTCAAAGACTTAGTTAGAACTAGAGGGAATTATAAGTATAAGTGGGTGGAAAGAATAGTAGAAGAAGGTGGGATATGGGAATTAGAAGATTTGGAAAGGTTGGAGATTGAAGTGGAATAGAGTTGGAGTAGAGAGAGAAGAGATTAGAGTGGAATAGAGTTGGAGTAGAGAGAGAGAAGAGATTAGAGAGTTGGATATGAGAGAGAGGAATAAGAGAGTTGGATATGAGAGAGAGGAATAAGAGAGAGTAGAATAAAATTGAGAATAAGAAAGAGAGAGAGAAAAGAAGATTTGAAAGTAAGAACTGTAGCAAGATCTGACAAGGGTGGCACAATAAAAAAATAGTACTTTTTGTTGAGAAAGAAGGAGTATTAAAATTGGAGTAGAATAGAATTGAGATTGGAGTTGAACATAGAGATTTGAATAGAGGGTTAGA
>JGI24708J26588_10003878_pt1 | contig 10599 bp, 10 predicted proteins | sample BioPla1DNA2_FD_26588 | JGI IMG/M metagenome (IMG submission 26588) | reverse complement strand
GAAGGTCTACGACTTCGTCAGCAGGTATGACTGAGGGAAGGACTATACCGTTTTACATCCACCTATACGCAATGTTTCCTGTATGCATGGCCGGCGATCACGGGCGGTCCAGCCGCCTGGATACCCCGGCCATCGCGATCGCGGACGAGAGCAGGCAGCTCTTCTATGGAGATCCTGGCCGGGCATGCTCGAGGTAGACGACGTTGCGGATCGGGTCAGATCCATCGGGTTTGGGTGCCGGAGGTGCGGCGCCTGCTGCCGACGGGTGGCGGAGGACTCAAACCTCGTGATCGTGAGCCCCGCCGAGGTACGGGCGATCATGGCGGCGACCGGACGGGCCTGGGATGATATCGCCGAGCCCTACCCGGAGTTCATCGATGCAGGAGGCGGCGGGGAGTACACCCTTGCCTGGTGCATCAGGCGCACCGATGACGCCTGTATCTTCCTCCGGGACGGTCGGTGTTCCATCTACGATCACCGCCCCTGGATCTGCCGGACCTACCCGTTTATGCTCCATGACGACGATCTGGTGGTCTCGGAATGCCCCGGTCTCGGAACATCCCTCTCCCCCGACGGCGCGCACGACGTCGCGGCAGAACTCTGCAGGAGGCAGGTTGCTGAGGCGGCGGAGGAGGCCGGTATCCGGGCAATCTACCGGGGGGCGCAGATCCCGCCCGGAGGGCGGGCTGTGATCGACAGCGAAGGTGTGAAGGTGCTCCATGACTGAGATCCGCATCGTCGGGACGGCCCATGTCTCGCAGAAGAGCGTCGAGGAGGTCCGGGCCGCCATCGAGGAGTTCCAGCCCGACGTCGTCGGCGTCGAACTCGATCGGGGCCGGTTTATATCGCTCACGGAGGAGACGGCCGACCCGACGATCGACGAGATCCTGCGAGGCGGGAACTTCGGCAGGCTCCTCACCCAGTGGGTACTTGCCTACATCCAGCAGCGGATCGGCGCTGAGACCGGCGTAAAACCCGGCTCTGAGATGTTGGCCGCCATCGAGGAGGCCGAGGCGCACCAGACGCCCATAGCGCTCATTGACCGCGATATCCGGATAACGCTCTCGCGGTTCTGGGGGAAGATGCGGCTCTGGGAGAAGATCAAGCTCGNCGGGGCCCTCCTCTACTCGCTCGTGGGCANCGGGGGCCAGGAGATCGATGTGGACAGCCTCATCGACCAGGATGTGGTGAGCGCGGCGATGGANGAGTTNCGGAAGTTCTCCCCACGGGGCGCCCAGGCCCTCATCGACGAGCGGGACGCGTACCTTGCCCACCAGATCCTGATGCTCGGGGGGCGNTACGAACGGGTGCTCGCGGTCATCGGCGCCGGGCACGTCCGGGGGGTGCAGCACTACCTCGATGCGCCGGAGACGCTGCCACCGCTCCAATCCCTGACCACCGACGTGAAGGGGTTGCCGTGGGCGAAGATCGTCGGAGCGGGCGTCACCCTCCTCTTCGCCCTCCTGATCGCCGCCATAGCCTTCTCCGGGGTGGGGCTTGAGGTCCTCCTCGCCGCCCTCGTCTACTGGGTCCTGATCAACGGCATCTTGAGCGCCGCATTCACGCTACTCGCCGGCGGACACCTCCTCTCCGCCGCCACNGCGTTTGGCGTCTCCTGGATGACGTCGCTCACCCCGGCACTCGCTGCAGGCTGGTTTGCGGCCTTCGTCGAGGCAAAGATCCGAAAACCCACCACGGGGGAGGTCCAACAGATCCTCAACGCCGAGACCTTCTCGGAGTTGCGCCGGATCCCGCTCTTCCGGGTGGTGCTGGTCGCGGCCCTTGCAAACGTCGGGAGCACCATCGGGACGTTTGCCTACCTCATATTCATATTCCCGTTCCTCGGGATCGACCCATCCGTGGTCATCGGCGCCGGTTTTTCGAACATGCTCCAGGCACTACAGGGCCTCTTCTGAGGCTTCTCCGCCTCCCCAAGGTATTTAGGCCTGGAGTGCCCACCCTCGTTGCATGAGTCCGATTGGTGGAACGGTCAATCTCGGCATCACCGTGATCAGGAGCAGGCACAGCGTGCGGAAGTACAAAGATAGCCCTGTCGGGGAAAAGACCATCAGGGACGCCCTCGACTGTGCGCGGCTTGCCCCGACCGCCAGGAACGAACAACCCTGGCTCTTCGGGGTCATCCAGAACCGCGAGACGCTCCAGGCGATCGCAGATCTGGCCGCGAACGCCAGGTTCATCGCCGATGCGCCTGTCTGTTTTGCGGTCTTCGGAAAGAAAGACGCGAAGTACTACCTCGAGGACTGCTGTGCCGCAACAACCCAGATCATCCTCGCGCTCCAGGCATGGGGGGTCGGGTCCTGCTGGGTTGCCGGGGAGAAGAAAGACTACGTCGAGGACGTCAGGAGACTCCTCGATGTCCCGGAGGAGTATACGCTCGTCTCGCTCGTGCCGGCAGGGTACCCGGAAGAGATCGATATAGCGAAGAAGAAGATCCTCGATGACGTCTCGTTCTTCGAGCGCTACGAGGAAGAAGACTAAATCTCATCTTTTTTTCGGGACCGTAAGAAGAAGGGGAGGAAATCCTCCGCCTAAAAGTCGGTCATGATCCTGAACTGGTCGACCTCTTCGGCGTCCATCTCCTGGAGGAACCCCTCGGCGGCGTTACGGATATTCTTGCTCGCAGTGATGGCCCGGCCGACGACGAGTATATCGGCGCCCGCATGGAGCGCATCCTTCACAACATGCTGCCTGATCCCGCCCGCCGTCGCGACCAGCAGCCGCTCACCGCCCGCCTTCTTGATCGCCGGGATATCCCCCCAGGCATGGTCGCTATCCTCGACATCGATGGCCCGGTGGAGCTCCACGACATCCGGCTTCACCGCAAGGCGTTCGACGACGGCGACCGGGTCTTCAACGTTGAGCATATCCACCACCGTGTAGATGCCGGTCTTCCGGGTATCGGTGATGGCCTTCTCGATGGTGGAGATGGGCGCAAGGCCGGAGACCACCACGGCATCAGCGCCGGCATCGGCGGCCATCCGGGCCTCGAGGTTCCCGGTATCAAGCGTCTTGAGATCGGCGACGATGAAGGCGCTCGGGCGGATCTCACGGATCTCAGATATGACCGAGAGACCGAACTTCTTGATGAGGGGTGTCCCGGCCTCGATGATCAGGTGGTCGTTCTTCGGGAGGCCCTCAAGGACCCTGCGCATATGATCTCTGTCGACGAGGTCCATAGCAACCTGCAGGTAGGGCGGGTCCCAGAGCCGCTGAACCTTGAACCCCATGACCGCGTGAGCGGTCCGGTCTTTTTCGTAGATGAGCGTATCGACGCCCGGGAACCGGTCAAGGGCCCGGCGGAGGGCGAGCTTCATCGCCCCGTAATTGAACCGATAGAGTTTGTTGTAGTCCCCGGCGGAGGGGTGGATGAACACGCTTGCCATGATCACCGTCTCCTCGATATCAACCCCCTCAAAGACACCCTCCTCGACCGAATCGGCGACGGCCTTGGCCACCGCTGCCTGGACCGGTCCGAAGACCTGATTGACCTGGTACTCCTTCTTCAGGGTGACCTTCGGTATGACGAGTGTCGAGGGCTTCGCCGGCAGGTTCGGTCTTACAACCGCGAGCAGGGGCGTGTGACCCTGTGAGAGTTGCGAGAACGAGTTCGCAAACGCCTGCCCTACCGGACCTCCCTTGTCTCCTATCATCAGATCTATATGCGCAAGCTCTGCGCCGTCTCCAACCAATGCTTCACCGATGAGATACATATGAATGGCCTCAAATAGTGCACAAATGTTGGTGAGACATCTATTAAAATCATCCAGATTGTCCAAAAAAGTCGCTCATGNTGCAGCCANCGTTGAGNGAANGACATATCACGGGTCCCCTCGATGCAGAGGCGCGGCTCCAGGCATCATGCGCATACGGCCAGATCGTCGAGGAAGAACCAGAGACCGGACTCCGGAGGGTAAAACATCCGCCGGTAACCGGCGAAGATCACAAGAATGTGGGGTCGGTGAGATTTGAACTCACGATCGACGGGTCTCTCCGACATGCATCAGTGCTCCAACGGGTCATCACCGATCAGGAGACCCATTGTTCATCATGTGCAAAGACCGCTGGAGCCCGTCGCCATTCCTGGCTTGGCCACGACCCCCCGCTCTCCATACTATCAACGTCATGGAACATAAGGATTGTGCTGGAAGAAACCAGTAATCATATATCGGTCGTATATCTCATTTATATAGAATGGTAGAGGGCAGTTACGCGTGTGGGAACTCGCAGAAACCCCTGATCGGCATCACCATCGGCGAGATGTTGAATCAAATAGCGGCAGCGCACCCGGAGAGCGATGCACTTGTCTCAATCCACCAGGGTATCCGGTGGACGTATGCAGAGTTTCTTCGCGAAGTCAACACCCTTGCACGTGCTCTCATGGCGATCGACGTGGAGCGCGGGGACCGGGTCGCCATATGGGCACTGAATTACGCAGAGTGGGTGGTAGTCCAGTTCGCCACCGCAAAGATCGGCGCCATCATGGTGAACATCAACCCGGCGTACCGGGCATACGAGTTTGAGTATGCCATGAGCAGTCTGAGGTCCAGACGCTCATCCTCCAGGGACGGTTCAAGACGTCGGATTATGTCGGGATGTTCTATGAATCCTGCCCTGAGGCGTTCGAGGCAAAACCGGGACGGGTCAACTGCGATAAATTCCCGTTCCTAAAAAACGTCGTCTTCCTCGGCGATATCCCCTACAACGGCATGTACACCTGGGACGACCTCCTCGAAAAGGCTGCGCTCATCAGCCCCGACGAGCTCCGGGAGCGGGAGGAGTCGCTTGACTTTGATGATGCGGTCAACATCCAGTACACCAGCGGGACCACCGGGTTTCCAAAGGGGGTCGTCCTGACCCATCACAACATCTTAAACAACGGCGCGATCATCGGCGACGGTATGAAGTTCACCCATACGGATCGACTCTGCATCCCGGTGCCGTTCTACCACTGCTTCGGGATGGTCCTCTCGAACATGGCCTGCGTCACCCACGGCGCCGCGATGATCCTGCCCTCACCGGTCTTCAACGCCGAGGCAGTCCTCGCCGCCGTACAGGACGAGCGATGCACGGCCCTCCACGGTGTGCCCACGATGTTCATCGCCGAGCTCAACCACCCGAACTTCTCAAAGTACCGGCTCGACACCCTCCGCACCGGTATCATGGCCGGGTCGCCCTGCCCGACCGAGGTGATGCGGGAGGTCAACCGGGAGATGAACATGTCCGAGATCGTGATCGTCTACGGGCAGACAGAGACCTCCCCGGGTATCACCATGACCACGACCGCCGACCCCCTGGAGCGCCGCGTCTCCACCGTCGGGAGGCCGTTTCCCCATACCGAGGTCAAGATAGTCGATCCGAGCACAAGGAGGATCCTCCCCCGTGGGGAGACCGGCGAGATCTGTGCCCGTGGTTACTGCGTGATGCGGTGTTACTACAACAACCCGAACGCCACCCGGGCGACGATCGATGAGAACGGCTGGAACCATACCGGCGACCTCGGTGTGATGGACGGGGAGGACTACGTCAAGATCGTCGGGCGCCTGAAGGATATGGTGATCCGGGGCGGCGAGAACATCTACCCGCGCGAGATCGAGGAATTCCTCCACAACCACCCAAAGATCGCCGACGTCTACGTCATCGGGGTGCCCGACGAGAAGTACGGCGAGGAGCTGATGGCCTGGATCAAGACCGAGGACGGGGCAGAGCTGACCGAGGCGGCGGTGAAGGAGTTCTGCCGCGGCCAGATCGCGCACTTCAAGATCCCGCGGTACGTGAAGTTCGTCGACGACTTCCCGATGACGGTCTCAGGAAAGGTCATGAAGTTCAAGATGCAGGAGGCGGCGATCGAAGAGCTCGGCCTCGAGCGTGAATCACAGATCGAGACCGCCTAACCATCTTTTTTTCTGTCCCACGCGATCTTTTGCAGAGGGACATGGCAAGGAGCGATGATTCGCGTATATACGGGAGACGGCGATGCCCGGCGAGCCGTAGCGGCCACGGTAAAAAAAGTGTCCCGGGCGATCTCTTCTCCTCACGCCCCATCGAGCTTGCCGATGGTTACCAGGCGATGGTCGGTGCGAAGGCTCCTGCTCGGTGTCAATCGTACATTCGAGAGATCTTCGGGGGTGTTTGTCTCTCTTCCGCGCCCTTTTGCAGTCATATTGAAAGCAGAGAGACAGGGGAAGGGGCTTTTTGCCCCCTCCCCCACGGGAGATCCTCCCACGGTCCAGTGTGTGGGGAAAGCCAGAAGAAAGAACCGGCGCGTGGGTTTACTCTCCCGGATACGGTCTTCCCCGGGTATCGCCACGACTGCCCGCCCTACCTTGAGGCGGGGGGCGGGGTGCCGGCATATTGAAAGCAGACAGACCAGGTTACTCCCGTCATTCCGTGTGATTGTTGGCGTATCCACTCTCACACGTCAAAACCTTTGAAGATGCGGTGACATGATGCACTACGTAGCTTCAGGTGCGGGTGGCGGCTTCCACAGAGCCCGGTATCGAGTTGAACCGGGGAATTTGAATCCGCCCCGTAACCCTGCCGGGAGCCCGGCCATGGCCAACGTATATATACTCGGATCGCCACCGGACTGCAGCATGGGGGTGGTGGGTCAGGGCGGGCACCCAGCTGAGGGTCCCTCCCCACGGTATCCACCCTTGTTCGCCGGTCTTTTCAGGACGTGGCGCATCGCCCCTCCACCGGTCATACTACAGGCTTCATCGTTCCATGCTGTAAGGGAAACCCGGGCGCATACGCCCTCATGCCGGAGCCTCGCCGCCGCACGAGGGCCGGCGAGGTTTGTATGCTATCAGGAGGTATCAGTATGAAACGGTTTATACACACGATGGTGATTGCTATCGCTCTGGTCGTCGCCATTCTGCTCATCGGCGGCCCGGCCTCAGCGCAGCTCATCCCACCGGGCCCGGGTCCAGGGCCAACCTCGGCACCATCCGGGGCAACCGCACTCACGAGCGGGCCGGGGGATAAGATGTACCCGGCGATATCAGGGAACACTGTTGTCTGGCTTGACAACTCCACCAGGTCGGTTCAGGTCTGCGACGTCGCATCCGGGCAGAGCCTGACGATCGCTGGAAACGATTCCTCTGCGGTGGTGTTCATGCGACAGGTGGATATCTCAGGAAACTCTGTCGTCTGGACCGGCATGAACGCCGCGACGGGTGCATCTGACATCTATCTCTACGATACTGCTAAAGGCTCGGTGACTCCGCTCACGAACGACCCGGCCTACCAGGCGTTTCCGTCGGTATCGGACAACTTTGTCTGCTGGGTCGACCTCGACATGGAGACTGAAAAGGGTCAGATCCACTGGTGTAGCACCGATGCCGGAGACAGCGAACTGATCAAGTTTGCCACATCAGAGCTCAGCAGCCCACAAACAGGAAGCACTGCATCCAACCAGCTCTACCCGGCCGTCGGAGGGGAGACTCTCGCCTGGCTTGACGACGAAGGCAACGCCAGCGGTCACCTCAATCTCAACTGGTTCGCCGGGGCTAGGAAGGACTGGGTGGTCTTTGATTCAACGACCACCCCGATCAGCTCCCCGGCGGTCTCAAGCGATGGGAGGCTGATCGTCTGGGTCGTTGAAGCGAAGGGATCCTCTGTCCTGCTTATGGCAGACACTGTCGCCAGGGAGGTGACGTCGATCACGGGCACAGAGGCCATGCCGGCTAACCCCGCCGTCGATGGCAACTACATCGTCTGGACCGATAACCGGAATGGAAACGGCGATATCTATCTCTACGATATCCAGAGCGGGCAGGAGCGGCAGATCACATCCGACAGCACCGAACAGGCGTTCCCCGATATCTCCGGCAACCGGATCGTCTGGATGGGCCAGGATACCGGCCAATGGGAGATCTACGAGATGGAAGTGACCGGTACTCCAGTGCCACCAGCACCAGGACCGTCGGCTCCGGTACCACCAGCACCAGGACCATCGGCTCCAGTACCACCAGCACCAGAACCGTCGGCTCCAGTACCACCAGCACCAGTGCCACCAGCACCAGTGCCACCAGCACCAGTGCCACCAGCACCAGTGCCACCAGCACCAGTGCCACCAGCACCAGTGCCACCAGCACCAGGACCATCGGCTCCGGTACCACCAGCACCAGGACCATCCGATGGCCTTACCATAACGGGCGATGACATAGCCAATCTTCAGTGGCAGGAAGATCCAGCCATGCCGGGGTGGTTAACAGCCCGGGATCCGGCACGCGGGCTGACATTCTACGTTGATCCAGATATCCCCGACATCATCATAATCATAACTGACAGCGGCGAATGGTATGGCTACTCCTCGACCACCGGCCTGGTGTCGCTCGACGTGTAGAGTAGGCCCTGATGCGGTTCAGGTCGCTACAGATGCGACCTCTGCGCCGGATCGGGGAAGAAGCCCCTCCCTTTTTGTCAGCAGGAGGTTCCCGGGGCCGGCCACCCACACTCGATGTCGCCGACCCCGCTTGGAGCGGTCTCAGGCCTCGCGGGCCCGCCCGACCAGCGCCTGCGCCGCTGCCGAGGCCTCCCTGACGATCTCTTCTGCGCCTGGCACCACCCGCTCGTGCATCAAGACCCTGCCCTGGCAGAGGACGGTCATGACCGCACCGCCGTTGCAGGCGTAGACCACGTTTGAGTCGGTGTGGTGGAGCGGCGTGTTGCAGGCCGCCCGGGCATCGAGGAGGACGATATCAGCCGGCGCGCCCACGGTCAGGGTCCCCGGACCAATGCCGAGCGCCCGGGCGCCCGCACTCGTCGCCATCGCGACCGCCTCGCCTGCGGGGAGCAGGGTCTGTGAGTTCCAGGCGAACTTCTGCAGGAGGGCGGCGAACTTCATCTCCTCCAGGAGATCGAGGTTGTTGTTCGAGGCGCAGCCATCGGTCCCGAGGCAGACGCTCGCCCCATGCCCCCTCAACCAGTGGTAGGGCATGGCCCGGTTGACGGCCAGTTTCATGTTGCTCGCCGGGTTATGAGAGACGTGGGCGCCCCGCTCGCCGAAGAGCCGGCACTCTGCCTCATCGAGCCAGCAGCAGTGGGCCGCGACCGTCCGGGGTGTGAGGCACCCGCAGTCATCGAGGTGGGCCGCCGGGCGCTTGCCATACTCCGCGACGCAGTCGATGACCTCCTTCTCGGTCTCCGAGAGATGGGTGTGGATGGCGATCCCCTGCTCCTCCGCAAAATCCGCGCACCAGCAGAGACCCTCGGGGGAGACCGTATAGATCGAGTGGGGCCCTACCGCCACCTGGATACGAGGGTTTCTCCGCGCCTTCACATGGGCGACGAGGGCCTCTGTCGCCTTTATCTCAGCCTCCCGCTTCTCCTCGCTCCCGAGATCGATGAACCCGTAGGCGAGTGTCGCCCGGAGTCCCATATCATCGACGGCATCCGCCGCCCGGTCCATGAAGAAGTACATGTCGTTGAACGCGACCGTGCCGCTCCTGATCATCTCAAGGCATGCGAGTTTCGTCCCCCAATAGACATCGTCACCGGTGAGATGGGCCTCAAGCGGCCAGATCTTCTCGGAGAGCCACTCCTGTAGCGACATATCGTCGGCATATCCCCGGAGCAGGGTCATCGCGGCGTGTGTATGGGTGTTGACGAGGCCCGGGATAGCGATCCGGTCAGAGCCATCGATGATGATATCGGCATCGATGGCCTCTCGGGCATCCCTTCCGACCTTCGCGATCACTCCTGCCTCGTCAATAGCGATATCCACAGTCGACCCCCCGACGGTGACGCCTGCGATCAACACCGATCCCCGTGCGGTAAATACATCGTTCATGCAAGTTGCTCCACAATTCTGGTGAGTATCTCTTCGGTCCTCAGGCGGTTCGCCCGGGAGGTCTCAAGGATATGCTCGTAGGACAGGGTCTCCTCCCCGAGACCGTTTGCGTAGTTGTCCACGGTGCAGATGGCGGCAAACCGCATCCCAAGCTCCAGGGCGAGCGTCGCCTCACTTGCGACCGTCATCCCGACGATATCGGCGTCCCGCGCAAGCGCCCTGACCTCAGCGACCGTCTCGATCCGGGGCCCCCGGGTCTGGGCATAGACCCCGCCCACCCGGGCCTCAGGGACCAGCTCACCGAGGGTGCGGATCAGGTCTGCATCCAGCTCGGGCCTGATGTGGTCGATGGTGCACTCGTGGATGGATGGGATATCGGTGACGCTGAGGTAGTCGACAGGAATGGCGATCGAGCCCGGCAGGATCTCGGGCTTCAGGGATCCTGCTGAACCGAACGCTACGATCCTCTCCACACCGAGGATGGCGAGCGCGGCGAGGCATGCCCGGTAGTTGATGCGGTGCGGGGGGAGGTTATACTGATGGCGCATGAGGAGCGTAAAAGCTCCTGTACGAAACCTCAGCTCTCCCAAATGGCGTTGCAACGGTCATCCTCTCGAGCGGCGGCAGGTCGGCGAAGAGGAGGCTTGTGCCTCCGATGATCCCGAGCACTAGCAGCACCCCGCCCGGCGGTGCAGAGCGCTCAATACGGAGGCATATGCTCGTCTATGTGGCATTCTATTACATATGATGGATGTCCGTCCAGAAAATCCCATCTGTTAGCCCGC
>JGI24708J26588_10003873_pt1 | contig 10603 bp, 7 predicted proteins | sample BioPla1DNA2_FD_26588 | JGI IMG/M metagenome (IMG submission 26588) | reverse complement strand
AACACCTGTAGTACTCGCTCCCCCAGTGTTAGCAGCAAATAAGGTTCCAGCCAGAACAAGTGGTCCTAAAGATTTCCCTGCCATAAGAAAATCCTCACTACTCTGCTTTTCTGTCTTTTTCTTCTTTCTACTGAAAATAAATAGTCCTATAGCAACAGTTGCTGCCATATAGAGTAAAATTATTACTAGTGCAGTCGTTTGTTTATTTGTCATCTTAATTCCCCCTTATTAATTTTTTATTTTAATAACTCTTTAATAATACCAAAGTAACCATTCATTGCCTTAACTAACTGATCGATCTCAATATGTTCATCTATTGTATGAGCTAAATTCTCTCTTGATGGACCAAATCCTATAGTCTTTATTCCAGCTTCACCAGCATAATGACTTCCATTGGTACAAAATGAATATTGAGTTATGTTTGGATCCAATCCAGATTTTTTCAATCCATCATAAGCTTTTTGAATAAAGTCTGAATCCTCTTCATATCTCCAGCCTGGGAAGAATCTTTCACCAGTGATGGTATTTCCTGTCCAACATTTTTCTTCACCTATAGCATAGGAAACCTTTGCATCGAATTTTGGATCTTCCTTTTTCATATCTTTTACTAAGTTCTTAAGTGGTTCTAATACACCTTCCAATGTTTCACCAACCAATAACCTTCTATCGTAAGTAATTTTACAGTAATCTGGTACTACTGATGCACCTGGATATGGTGATGATTTAATATCAACCAGCTCTAAAATTCCATAACCTAAATGCTCATCATGAGTCATTTCTAGTTCCTTAACTCTATTAATTAAATTTGCTGCACTATATACCGCATTTACTCCTTTATCTGGATTAGCGGAATGAGCCGGCTTGCCAAAGGTTTCAAACACTATTTCTGCCCTACCCCTTTGACCAATTTTTAGGTTTAATTCTGATGCTTCACAAATAACTACATAATCAGGTTTAGCATATTCACTTATTTTGCGAGCAGCCACCCCTTCAAAACATTCTTCGTGTACAACTCCAGCTATTAAGACTTCTCCTGAAAAATTTCTATTTGTTTGTTTTGCAAATTCATATGCACCTATAATTGAAGCTGCCAATGCTCCCTTCATATCAGTTGCACCTCTACCATAGATTCTGTCCTCTATGATTCTCCCTTCAAATGGATCTACTGACCATTTTTCAGGTTCTGGAACATGCACTGTATCAATATGTGAATCAAATAAGATTTTCTTGCCAGGTGAATTACCCTTAATCCTTCCTATAATGCTCCCATATTCATCTACATAGTAATCATCAAATCCAAGTTCAGTAAAGGTTTTCTTCAATACTTCGACAATCTTATCCTCCTCTCCAGAATATGATCTAGCCTGTATTAATTCTTGTGTCAACTTGATAACCTTTTCATTATCATTGATAAACATCCTAAGCTCCCCCTTATTCAATAGAGCGAGGTTAAATCGCCCTTTGATAGTATTATATTATAATGACCCACAATCCCCATCCCAAACTATATCTTTGTATTTCTGAGGATCAGTGTCTCCTTCTGTACTTATTAGAAGCACTACTGAGTTTTCATCTAATCTTAACTCTTTTCTTAAACCCTTATACTCTTGTCTTCCCATTAGAAGGCTAATCACACCTGTACCTACAGCTCCTGATTCGCCAGAAACTACCTGAGGGTCTCCTTTTAATGGTGCTGCTAGAATTCTCATACCCCTCGCTGCCACATAATCTGGGCATGAAAAGTATCCGTCAGCATAATCCTTTAATACTTCAAAACTTATGGTATTTGGAGCTCCACATGCTAATCCTGCCATAATTGTCGGCATGTCACCTTCAACTATTTCTCTTTTTCCACTTAAAGATGACAAATATAGACAATTTGCGTCATCTGGTTCCACTACAATGGTGGTTGGTCTATCCTCTCCATACTTATCTACTAAATATCCAAGTATAGATCCTGCAAAGGAACCTACACCAGCCTGTAAGAATACATGAGTTGGTTTTTCCACTCCATATCCATTCATCTGTTCAATTGCCTCATAGATTAGAGATCCATATCCTTGCATTATCCATATTGGTATCTCTTCGTAACCTTCCCAAGCTGTATCTTGGATAACAACCCATCCATTTTCCTTAGCCATTTTATCTGAAAGTTCAACAGCATCCTCATAGTTACCATCTATAATAGAAGCATCTGATCCTTCTTTTCTTATATTATCCAGTCTAATTTGTGATGAGCCCTTAGGCATATAAACAACTGATTTTTGCCCTAATTGATTAGCAGCCCAAGCTACCCCTCTACCATGATTACCATCTGTAGCAGTTACAAAAGTGATTTCACCTATTTTTTCTTTTACTTCAGCTGACCTTAGATAGTCAAAGGAAACTTCTGAGATATCCTTATCTAATTTATCTGCCAAATAACGGCCTATAGCATATGCTCCACCTAATACCTTAAAGGCATTCAGTCCAAACCTATAGGATTCATCTTTCAATAGAATATTTTTAAGACCTAAGTGATTAGCCAATCCTTCTAAATTGTGTAAGGGTGTTATTGAATATTCATCAAAACTTTTATGAAATCCATTTACTTTTTTTATAGTATCCACAGAAATATAATCAACACTAACCTTCGGCTCATCATTTCTTACATTAACTAAATTAGCCTTAATAAGCTCTTGTTTGTTCAAATTTTTTCTCCTCCTTTTATCAATTAAACTTCTCACTTAATATCATTGCAAATAGTATGCCAACTTTAGACTAGCATATATCTATATTTTAGAAATGGCTTAATTCCAAGGATTCAAAAGTATAAATTGTTATTGACTTTATAAATTAGCTAAAAATTAAAGATGGGATTATTATCATTTTGATAACAATCCCATCTTATCTTCATATTTAATTACTCTAATTGTCTATCTAATCAATTTTACAACCCAATTATCAAAATGATAACCAATTATCATTTTGATAATTGTCAAATACCATATTTCTTAATCTTTCTATATAGTGTAGCTATTCCAATACCCAACTCCTCTGCTGCTTTCTCTTTGCCTTCTTGGGTCTCTCCATATAATGATATTGCTTTTATAATATATTCTTTTTCCATGACTTCCAGGGACAATGTTGTACTTGCTTCTATTTTCTTATCCATTAGAGATTTAGGAAGATGTGCTAAAGTTACTACCCCATTAGCCTCAACCATGTTCATTGCATATTCCACTATATTCTCTAGCTCTCTTACATTTCCTGGCCAATCATAATTTAAGAAATAATCCCATACCTCACCACTAATACTTACACCACCCTTATTAAATAAACCAGAGTATTTCTTCGCAAAATGATAGGTTATAACTCTTATATCATCTTTTCTCTCTCTTAGTGGAGGTATCTGAAATGGGATTACATTTAATCTATAAAATAAATCCTCTCTAAACATCTTTTCTTCTATTAGTCTTTCCAAATCCTTATTTGTAGCTGCTATAACCCTTATATCCACAGAAGTAGGGCTATTTGATCCAAGACGGATTATCTCACGTTCTTCCAACACCCTTAACAGCTTGGATTGGAGGTATAGAGGCATATCTCCTATTTCATCTAAAAATAAGGTCCCCTTATTGGCAAATTCTATTTTGCCAATCTTGCCCTTAGAATCAGCACCAGTGAATGCTCCTTTAACATATCCAAACAACTCTGATTCCAATAATGTATCTGGAATAGCAGCACAATTAATAGCTACAAAGGGATTATCCTTACGATCACTTTCCATATGAATTCCCCTAGCAAACAACTCTTTCCCTGTACCACTTTCACCTATAATTAATACCGTTGAGTTGGAAGTTCTAATTTTCTTTATCTTATTCTTAATCGCCAGAATTTTATCACTTTCACCAATAATGTTTCCAAGTCCCATGTTCTCTTTTGAAGTAGAAACAGATGTGGAAATAGCTTCAAGGGTATCTATATTTGTAAATATATATACCGTATCGAAACTTGAGACACCTGTTATAATCTTATGTTCTTCCCCTAAAATAGAATATCTTTTACCATTTATAATCAATTCATATTCAGTAAAACCTAGTATTTCATTGTCTGTTTTAATTATCTTGTCTATATTTTTTGGTGCATACTCTAATCCCAATATCTTAATAGCCGTACTATTAACATTGTTGATCTTATTATTTTCATCAACTATTAGTACACCTTGTTCTATCTTTTCTATTGTGTTACTCAACATTTCTATAACATTTTTCATTTTCTTTACTTCTAAACCTTCTCTAGCCTTGGAAGCAATTAAGTCAGAAATTTGCTCTAGAAACTCAGTATATATATCTAAATTACTTAAAATATGCTCTCTTTGCTCTTCTGTAAAACATACCAAGCCTATAACACCTATGACTTCTTCATGCATCTTGATAGGCATACTTATTTCAAAAGTCTCATCACAAGTGCCCTGCTTAGAGCAAAACCTACATATCGAATGATGCCCTGGCTCCATTACTATTTGTCTTTCTCCGCTTCTCATAACCTCTTTATATACATGGCCTTCTTCTCCCATATATTCATTTAGGCGGCTAACAAACATTCCAGTTCCAGCAATCCTATATAGTTTATCATCTACGATTTCCACATCTACCCTTAGAACTTGAGATAGAACTTCTGCATATTTTATAACTGTAGTTTGCATATCCTTGAGTAAACTTATCATCAGAACACCAACCTTCCTAGCACTACCCTAAATTACTTTCTACCTTCTTCAGCATATCAATAATTGGAAGATCATATGGACATCTTGGTTCACAGTCTCCACATTCTATACATCTTGTTGGCATTATAAAAGAAATGAATGTCGGATTTAGTTTCTTAGCAGTTTCTACAAAATGATGGTATATTGGACTAGCACTAGCTTGAGCTCCACCATCCATTTCTTGATATGGAGGATTCCCTACCACGGCGTCAAATTTCATCTTACCTATCACTTCCTTTTTCCAATAATTTGCTCTACTTATCCTATTAACAAATTGTCTAGATTTATTTTTCATCATATTATTAAGATCATCAAAATATGTGGCATTAAATGAGATATCCTTAAACCCTACTAAAGTCCTCTTTGTAATTGACTTTGCCATAGGTGTTTTACATATAACAAATATGTTTTCTTTAACTGTTTCTTTCCATAATTTTTCTTCAATTTCTTCTGTTAGTTCAGATTCTAAATATTCTTCACACCTACTCTTAAATATACTATAGGTTACATACAGAGGATAAAGTCCTGTCTTGGAGTTAATTTCAAGTATTTTAGCATCCTTGTTATTTAGAGTATCTCTAGTTACTTGTCCATGATCAATATACCTTGGTTCTTCTAGTATTTCATTATAGCCTTCATCATAATGGTGTAAGAACAGTTTCTTTATCTGGATTCTTAAAATTTGAAAACAATTCCGCAATCTGTTTTACACGTTCTGTAGGAGATAGCTCATCCGCTCCTCTTGCTGTGTCACGAATTTTTCTACCTGCAACAACAAATATTTCTGGATCATAGTATTTAATAAAATCTTTGAAGATTTTTTTTGTAACACCTTGTGGCATGAATTCTTCCCATGAGGAATCATCAACGATTTTTACTAATTTTTCCATAGTTATATCTTCATCGATATCAATGTCTGCACCATATATTAATAGTGGCATCCTGATGGAAATACCACGAAGTATTGAACGAGCATTATTTGCTTGTTTTTTCTTTTCATTAATTTCTTTTAGTTTAGCTTCTTCTTCTGGTGTTCTTTCTTTTTTAGGCTTTCTCTGTAATCTCTTTATTTCCTCGTATTCTTCATCTGTAAATCCTTGTTTATTTATATCTATATCGTTAGTTTTAGGAGCCGCTTTAGAAGTACCTACAATCCCCTTCAAGTTTTTAAACTTTTCTAAGTCTATATCATCTAGTTTTAATAGTTCATCATTATAAAGGTTATTATCATCAAAACCATTTTTTACAGCTCTTTCTGCGTAAGCACGTTTCAATTGTTGTAAAAGCCTGTTTGTATCATATTCTTTCATTCTAGTGCCCTCAACAGAAATAACTGGACAATAATTTAAAAATTCTCCTAGAATGCTTCTATCAGAATTATCTGTTTTCCCAGCCCTAGTAGAAATAGCTACTGATTCAGCTACCATCTTTAACGTTCTATCTGGAGCAAAGTCAAATACATAGCATGAACGTTTTATTTTTCCATCTTTATTACATGGTGATTGAACACGAAATATTGTTTGCAAATAATTAGCAGCAGAAGTAGAAAAAGAACCCGCTAAATAAAATACAGCTGTCCATTCTGGCACTGTTACTCCAGTAGTTAATTTACCACAAGACAAAGTTATAGTGTAGCCTTCTTTTCCAGCACTGTCGATAGCATTTCTTACTTTCTCTAAAGCATCTTCTGATTTTTCTTCTTCATCTCCATCCCCTGCAACATTTACTATGTCAAATGCACCATTTCCAAAAACAGGGTGTTTTTTCATCATTTTACTTAGTGCTTTTGCTTCCTTTACCCCTGGCACCATCCATAGAGAATGTCTAAATATAGAACGATATTCTTCAGTAGAATATGGATATTGACTCTCATCATCTTTTTTAGTTATTAGATTTAAAAAGCTCCATATGTCCTCTTCATGAAAAAAGTCCCCAGCATTTACTCCTACTGGTAAAGGTTTGCGATCAATCTTTGTATCTCCGGTCCAAACACGAAAGAACTCACGGAAATTAAAAGCCTTATCTTCAATTTCAATATAACTTTTATCTCCTATAAGTTTTCCGAGATCATATGTGTAAATCTTTAATTCTGGTAATTCATCATATGGATTAGAATCTCCAAAGTTTTGCTTATCCCATTCATGTTTACTGCTCTGTTCCATAACATAGTCCCAAGTATAAACATTATCTTCATAATCACCAAGTATATTAAAAGGTGTCCCAGATAAAGCTAAAAACTTTGTCTCGTTCAGTTCTTCTTTAACAACCGCTTTTATAACGTCATTGCCTAAAGCAGTTGTTGTTCCTTCGTGTGCTTCGTCAACAATAACAAAGTCCCAAATGGTATCAAATACAGCATCATTTTTATTGAACTTCCCACCGACTATATCAGAGCCTCGTAAATCCTGCATGGAAGCAAAATATACAAAGTTCTTATCCATTTCTAACAACTCTTCAACTGTATAACCAGTATTCTTTGAGCCATAAACATAATTATCAGTATTATAAAATATTTTCTTAAAATCATCATACCAACCACTATCAACTACTGGTCTATGGGTTATTATTATTGTTTTAGCGAATTTCGATTGACGCACCACTTCTAAGGCACTAAGAGTTTTACCAAAACGCATTTTTGCATTCCAAAGCATTCTATTTCCTGTTTTAAAATGTTTTAAGGTTTTATTAATTGCCTCGTCTTGCTCTGGCCTAAATATAATTGGTGTATATTTGCTTTCAGAAGTGTCGGATAAATTATGTCTTCCTTTTTTAACTGCCTCTATTGCTTTTAAGGCTGTAGCAAGATCTAATTTAAACCATTCACGGCCTGTAGAATTCTTTAGCTTTTTCTTCTTTATACCTGAGTTTTCAAGAACCTTGTGGACATGATGATCTCTGAAGGCTTCTAAGCTAGGTTTACCATCTTTATCTTTAATAGTACGAACAGCTAATTCAGTATGTAATAACTCAAATGATATACCAGCGGTATTTGTATATCCCTTTATCCGAGTTTTTGCTGCTTGATTCAAAGCCTTGCAATTTGGTGGTAAATTATCAATAGATTCATCTGTCTGGATAGTAGTATCACCTATCTTTAATAATCCCTTATGAGTTTCATCTCTTATTTCAAAAATATATATTAATTTGAATTCAAATGATGCTGTAAATAATTTATTCACTTCTTCACCCCTCCACTAATGTTCTATATTCAACGATGGTATTAGAACGCCAATTTTTGATTTTACAATATTTGTTATTAATATCATTGTTTAAATCTTCTATATTATCAAATAAAGATATTTGTTCATACCAGCCACGTACTTCTGACAATGGAATTGAAAATGTTATCCCATCCATTTGCCAAATATTCCAAGATATTATAGTTGCAATTCTCTTTAACTCTTTTAAACTTGGTTCCCTTTCAAATTTATATTTTAGATTTTCTATAAAAGTGCACAAAAGGTTTTCTCTTGCTAAAAGCAAGTTATCCCCTTGGAATTCATAACCATATATACTTTGAAAGGCTCTTTCGGTCCATTTGAACCACTCAACTTCGTCATTAACGTTTTCATTAACTACACGCATTTTCCTATCCAAAAGACCTATACGTGAATTCAATTCAATCTTTTGACCTGTAACTGTATCATAGCGACTTACTAGGTACGGGGCTTCCCCACAAGATATTTCCATTCTTCTTGCATCCACATAATTTTTCCAAGATCGACCTTTTATATTTGGAAATTTAATTTTTCCTCTACTAGGTATCCATGATTTTTTGTTCTGTATAATAAATACATCTTTCTTACCAAACCATTGCTCATCTATTAGGTTATTTTGTTCGTTACAAACCCAGGAAGGTGTAAAAACTTCAGCCTTTTCCCTAGTCCTATTATTTTGTTTTTCATAAGATTTTGTTATTCTAGGCCTTATAAATTTTTCTTTACTCCCATTAATTGATCGAATACTGATTTCATTTTCAGCTTTATAGGTTTCACCTAATTTTAAGTAGTCGTTTGTAGCCCATATAATATTTTGATTTGTTGTCCTATCTTTAAGAAGAATACTTAACAAGGATTCACCGTATGCTGTTAGTTCTTCATCAAAAATATCTAAAATAATATCTTCTTGCATCATATCCTCCTTATTCGTTCTCCCCATCTGGCACAAATTCTAAAATATCGTCTACTCCACAATTAAGAGCTTTACAAATGCTTTCTATACTCTGTAAGGTAATATAATTATTTCTTTTTAAACGTGTAATAATGTTAGCAGAAAAACCAGCCTGTTTTTGTAAATCAGCATTTGACATCTCTTTTTCAATTAATAAATGGAATAGTTTCTTATAGCTTACAGCCATTCAGCTGACCCCCTTAATTATACAAGTCAATTCTGAACTCATAATATCACGAGTGTGTGATTATTTCAATCTATCAGTGATTGTTATCAACTCTAATCCTTTGCGACAATACTATTTGTTTATTTTCACTTTCATCTATTCTTGTGATTAGTTTTCAAATATTTAAGTTATTATATAAATCGTTTATCTCATCTTGTCTAATTCCTTGACGTGAAATGGGCTTGTTATCGTTTTCTCTAGACTTGAATATAAGTCATCCACTCATAGGTATCTAATATTTCCAAAAGCTCTTTTAAGGCCTTTCTAGAGCTTTGGTTTAGCTTGATGTTTCTCATCTACTGCATTATATATTATAAAAATCTACTTTAATATTTTTTCTTGTACTATTGTATTTGAAATAGCATGCGTTATAAATTTATGTATATGTCTAGCATTTTTCAATTTACTAGCATTTCCTAAAATTAAATCTAATAATTTGGAATTTCTAATTATTTTTTTATCCTCTTCATCTAGCTTGCCTATAATCTCATCAATTTTTTTGTAAATTATAAATTTTGATGCTTCCTCAGATAAATCTTCAAACTGAATAAAGTCATCAAATCTAGAGAAAATAGCATCTCCTAATGTCTTTCTTATATCATTTTCTGATTTAAAGTTAGAAGTGCATATAATAATACTTCCCTCTAAATTAACATGATAGTTTTTATCAACAAATAGTCCCTCATCAAACATTTGATAAAAAGCACTGAAAAATACAGGGTTAGGTTTGTCGAATTCATCAAACAATATTACATTAGATTCTCTTTCTAACAAATCTTTTGTCAAAGATGGCTGATTATGTTTTGCCCCAAATACATAATCGGAAAACTCATTATTATGGTACATAGAAAACTGTTTCCTAAACAAATTACCACCTAGTTTTTTAGAAAGAAACTTGGCAGTCTCTGTCTTTCCTACTCCAGTCGGACCATAAAACATAAGAACTACAGGTTTTTTTCTATAATGTTTTGATGTGAAATACAAGTTCCCTAAAATTCTTTTCTTTACCTCTTTTTGCCCAACAATATTTTTATCAAATTCTTCAGCAATTTCATATAATGTATCAATATTCAATGATTTATATGTAGTATTTTCTATATCTACATCAGAATAATATTTCAATATTTGATTCTTAATAATCTCTGGCGGATTTTGCAAATAAATATTTTCAATATCGTATTCTTCTAAAATAGTTATAAAACTGGAAATTGCTGCTTCAGTGACCATTGAATATTCCTCTGTACTAGCAACTAGATTAGATACCTTAGATTTTTTCCTTCTATTCCTTCTAGTTTTACTTTTGTTCTCATCATCTGGTAATACTAATGAAAAGTTTCGTTTAGATCCGTCACTATCTATAACCAATTGAGAAAGTGATTTTGGCCTAATCTTTTCAGGAAGTATCTTATCAAACTCATTTTTAGGTCCATAGAACATCTTTATCATTGAAAAACACCTGC
>JGI24708J26588_10003871_pt1 | contig 10607 bp, 8 predicted proteins | sample BioPla1DNA2_FD_26588 | JGI IMG/M metagenome (IMG submission 26588) | reverse complement strand
ATAAAACTTTAATTTTGTCGATCTTTTTTTCCGGGACCAAGGGAATCGTATTGGTAATCACTACTTCTTCAATCGGTGCATCTTTTAGCAGATCAATCGCCGGTCCGGATAAAACACCGTGGGTTGAGCAGATATAAACATCTTTCACCCCATAGTTTTTTAGGGCTTGACTACTCGAAATCATGGTACCGGCAGTATCAATAATATCATCCATCATGATTACTGTTCGCCCTTTAACTTCACCGATAACATTCATCACTTCGGCTACATTTGGGGTCGGTCGCCGTTTATCAACAATGGCGATCGGTGCATGTAGGCGTTCAGCCAGATCACGTGCCCGGCCAACCCCGCCTACATCAGGCGATACCACGGTAAGATCGGCCAGGCCTTTTTGACGGAAATAATCGGCTATCAGCGGCCCAGCCATAAGGTGGTCCACCGGTATATCGAAGAAGCCCTGAATCTGGGCAGCGTGAAGATCCATGGTTAAAATCCGNCCGGCTCCGGCAGTAACGAGTAGATTAGCTACCAATTTAGCAGTGACTGGCTCTCTTCCCCGGGCTTTACGATCTTGCCGGGCATAGCCGTAATGCGGTATCACCGCTGTAATGCGTCTGGCCGATGCCCGTCTGAAGGCATCGATCATGATCAATAATTCCATTAAATTTTTATTGACTGGTTGGCAGGTGGGCTGAACTACAAATATATCGGCACCACGAACACTTTCATCAATTACCACTTGAATTTCACCGTTAGAAAAACGGCTTACTTTAGCTTCTCCAAGTGGCACCCCAATATAAGCGGCAATTTCCCGAGCCAAAGCAGGGTTTGCGTTCCCGGTAAAAACTTTCAGCCGCTTCTGATCAGGCCTCAACAACTACCCCTCCTTGTTCCATCCCTCACCTATTCTAGGCTACTCCTTCTTTTTTCGCAAGAGCGCGTTCCGTTTTCTTTTTTCCACCCAGCCCTCGATATTTTTTTGTTGAGCCCGTTCTATAGCCAACGCTCCCGGGGGAACGTCTTTGCTGATAGTAGAGCCAGCTCCGATATATGCACCGCGGCCGATTCGCACTGGGGCCACCAAATTGGTGTTGCTGCCGACAAAGGCATCATCTTCAACCACAGTGACCTGTTTTTGCTCCCCATCGTAGTTGCACGTTATAGTGCCGGCACCGATGTTGGTCCGGCAGCCCAGCTTGGCATCGCCTACATACGCCATATGCGGTACTTTGCTGTCCGGGCCAATATGAGACTTTTTTATCTCCACAAAAGTACCAGCTCTGGCCCGTGCTGCCAGCACAGTTCCCGGTCGCAGATGCGTATAAGGTCCCACATCTGCTTTCTCACCTATCTCCGCTTGGCATACTACCGCATGGTGCACCCGGGCTTTATCTTTGATGATGCTGTCTTTAATCTGCACTGAGGGCCCAATAGTGCAGCCGCTGCCGATAGAAGTTCGCCCTTCTAGTACCGTAAATGGGTAGATAACTGTATCCGGGCCGATACAAACTCCGGCATCAATAAAAGTCGAGGCCGGATCCATAATTGTAACCCCAGCCAGCATATGCTCTTCCCTTATTTTGGCCCTAAGCCAGGCTTCGGCCTCAGCCAAGTGGATACGGGTATTGATGCCTTTAATCAAATCCGGATCCGAGGCAAGGTAAGGCTGTACCAGTTTAGCATCGGCTTGCATCAGCGGCAAAACATCAGTCAAATAATACTCGCCTTGGACATTGTGACGGCCCAGTTTTTTTAAGTAGGAAAAGATTGTTGATGCTGCAAAACAATAGCTGCCGCTGTTGATCTCTGTTATCGCCTTTTCTGCCATAGTCGCATCCCGTTCTTCGACTATCCGTTCGATCGTTCCGGCTGGAGAACGCACAATGCGTCCATAGCCATAAGGATCGGCCAGCTGGGCCGTAAGCACTGTAGCCGTGGCCTGTTTTAGGCGGTGGGCTGCAACCAATTGTTCCAGCAGATCCGAGGATAGCAAAGGTGTATCACCACAAAGAACCAAAATCTCACCGGTTTTAGCCTGAACTACCTCTTCGGCTGCCAGCAACGCATGGCCAGTCCCAAGTTGTTCTTCCTGATAGGCATACCGCACTGTATCTGGAAACAAATCACGCACAGCTGTCATATCAGAGTTAATGACCAACACTATATCATCGGCACCGGCGGCAAGAGCAGCATCAACTATATAAGAAATCAGCGGCCGGCCGCATAACTTGTGCAGCACCTTGGGACGGGTGGATTTCATTCGGGTACCTTTGCCCGCGGCTAAAATTATTGCTGTGAGCTTACTCAATGCCAGTCACACCCTTAACGCAGAATGTAGAAGAAGGGCCCTTGAGGCCCTTCTCCTGTATACAAAAAGGCCCTAGTTAGTTTCGGGACAAATAGCTACCGTTTCCACTTCTACCGGTGCATTTAAGGGTAAGCCAGCCACCTCGAAAGCTGACCGGGCCGGGAAAGGCTCGCTGAAAAATTCAGCATAAACTTCATTCATAGCGGCAAAATCGGCCATGTCGCGTAAAAAAACAGTGGTTTTAACCACATTGGCCAACGATGTGCCCGCTGCCTCTAAAATAGCTTGAACATTAAGCAGAGCCTGCCGCGTATGGGCCTTGATATCGCCATCCACTAGCTGGCCCGTGGCCGGATCCGCCCCCACCTGGCCAGCTGTATAAACAAAATTACCGACTTTGACCGCTTGCGAATAAGGGCCGATTGCAGCCGGGGCCCCATTGGTGGATACTGGTTGCTTCAATTTATTATCCTCCTTTCAAAAATGGCTCTTAAACATTAAATCTAAAATGGATCACATCACCATCTTGAACTTTGTATTCGCGCCCTTCAAGCCGCATAAGACCGTCCTTTTGTGCTGCGGCGACTGATCCGGCTTTAATTAGATCGCGATAGGCCACAACTTCGGCTCTAATAAAGCCCCTGGCCATGTCGGTATGAATTTTAGCCGCTGCTGCCAGCGCTTCGGTACCACGCTTTAGCGGCCAGGCCCGCACCTCATGCCCGCCGGTGATGGTAAAGAATGTAATCAGATCCAGTAGTTCATAGCTTTTTCTTATAAGGCGGTTCAGCCCTGGCTCCGGCAGAGCCAGCTCCGCCAAAAAATCGGCCCGTTCGGGTAACTCCAGTTCCCAGAGCTCTTCCTCCAACTTGGCTGCTAACCATAATGCGGCTGCCCCTCGTTCTTGCGCTGCCTGCTTTACTGTTTCCCACCAATTGGCTGCTTGACCGGTAAGTCCCTCATCACCTACATTGGCTATAAAAAGGAGCGGTTTTTCCGTCAGCAAGTTCAGGTCAGCCAATTGGGTCCGCAATTCGGCTGGTATGGATGAATCAGGGCCCACCGGATGGCCGGCTTCTAGACAGCTACGGAGGTGCTTGAGGTAAGTATAAGCCGTAACGTAATCCGGCTTACCGCTTTTTAGTTGGCGTTCCAGCTTTTCCAACCGCCGGTTTACCACGTCCAGGTCGGCCAAAACAAGTTCCAGTTCGATCATTTCAATATCAGAGCGCGGATCTAAGGCGCCGCTTACGTGTACGACATCAGGGGCATCAAAGCAGCGGACAACTTCCAAAATAGCATCTACGTCCCTAATGCTACCCAGAAACTGGTTGCCCAACCCTTCTCCCTGGCTGGCACCCTTTACCAGTCCGGCAATATCGACAAAATCGATGCTAGAGGGGATTACCTTTTCCGGCGAGATCAGTTCGGCTAGTTGTTCCAGGCGTCGATCGGGGACTGCGACCCGGCCTACATTGGGCTCAATGGTACAAAACGGGTAGTTTTCGGCCGGAACCGAAGCCTGGGTTAAAGCATTAAACAAAGTCGACTTGCCTACATTCGGAAGCCCAATAATTCCTACCCGCACATCAATCCCTCCAGCCGGATGAAATGCCCAGGTTGGCCCAAGGCCGCTTCACGGGGCATCCTGTTATATCCTTTAAACGTTATATTCTCCTTTTTGACCCCAGTTCCCTGCTCCAGCTCCCAAAGTGTGCTTTATTATTGAGCCATCAAGTTATTATCGGATATATACCGGGCAGCTAAATGATAATCAGCCGGTTTATCTACATCGAGGCCGATCTCCGGATAGGACGAAATGATTGCCCTGCCGCTGGCTCCCAAAACTTGCTCGAACCGTCTTTCCAAATTGCTGATGGTAAGCCGCCCCAGCAGGAGTTGGATTAAAAAGCCCCAGCCCAATAAACGGCACATTTTAAGCGGTTCTTTCCGCAGGCGATACATGTCTTCGGCCCAGCCCCAGCCCCGTTCTAAAATACGGGGATATAATAATAATAAGTTGCCGCCGGTAAATGTTCCATCTCTAAGCCGGACATAAGTGCGCTTGCTACCAGGATATTTAGCTTCGTTAGTTCGCTTTTCAATAATAGGGTAGTAGAAATCCGCTGGTTTAGTCTGGGCTTGGGTTAAAAAATCCTCCACCGCCGCGGCACAAAGGAGGGGGATATCTGCTGTAGCCACTAGGGTTAGTTCATCTGGTTCAAAGCTGTCCAGCCCTCGGCGCAAGTTCTCGATCAAAGCGCCATGGCTAGTGATTACTTTTATTACCTTTCCCCGCTTAAGATATTCAAGTTCTGCCGGTCCGACCACAACGATCTTTTTTATCGAGGGGCTGCTTTGAAGCGCAGCCACTACAAAATCTACCATGGGCCGGCCGGCGATGGGAATCAAGGCTTCATATGGTTCCGGACTCAGCGTTATCAGTTTCTTCGTATTTGGTGCCCCTGCCAAGATCAACGCCTTTACCATTTACGCTACCCCTTTCTCCAGCGTCAGCTGTTTTATCGCGTCTTTTAAGTAGGCTTACCTCAGCCTCGCAGATATGCCTGACAGCCACTTTTTGAGCTCGGGAACTGTTTCGTTGCTCAAGCGCTTGCACCAACTGCTTATGCTCCCGTACTGTATCTTTAAGGCGGCCGGGGGCAAATAAGGATTGTAACCGGAAAGCCTGAATCTGATCCAATAAATTACCTACAATATTAATTAGGCGGCGATTCCGGCTAGCTGAATAAATTACATCATGAAAGCGGGTATCAGCCTCGATAACACCCTCTTCATCGGCCGATACAATAGCCTGTTCTAGCTGGCTGGTCAACTCCCTCAAAGTTGTTATCTCAGCTGGGGTAATTCTTTGGGCTGCCAAGTAGGCAGCTAGGCCTTCTAAGGCCATGCGCAGCTCAAATAGGTCGTTCATATCTTTTAAACATAAACCTGCTACATAAGCCCCCCGGCGGGGCACCACCATAACAAAACCTTCCAACGCCAATCGGCGCAATGCCTCTCGCACCGGCGTCCGGCTCACCCCCAACTCTTCGGCCAGTTGTTGCTCGGCCAAATGCTGGCCCGGGGTTAAATCCCCTTCTACAATAGCAGTACGCAAAACTTGATAAACACCCTCGCGCAATGGCATAAAGGAACCCAGATCAAAATGGACATTTAATAACCTTTTCATCCTTTGTCGCTCACTCCTCAACTAACTGTCCAGCACCCCTAGACACCGGCTCCAGCACGTAAACTGCCACCTCGGAACCGAACACGGAAAGAGCAGCAGCCGCCTTATTGCGATCAGAAAACAAACCATATACCGCCGGCCCGCTGCCAGACATCGATGCTGCCAAAGCCCCGGCCGCTAACAGCTTTTGTTTTATATCCCTGATCAGGGGAAAATGAGCGGCCATTACCAGCTCAAAACTATTGGCCAAATTGGCAGCAATGGAAGCCAAATCGCCCGCTTCAAGTCCAAACAGTAGAGCGTCTATACTAGGCGAGGGGTCTGGCCTGGCTGACATGCGTTCTAATTGGGCGTAAGCCCAGGTGGTAGAGATGGTGACCGGCGGGCAGACCAAAACAAAGCAGCAATGGGGCAGTGCTGGTAACGGCGAAACAACTTCCCCCCGCCCCGTAGCCAAAGCGGTTCCTCCAAGGAGGGCGAAAGGAACATCGCTGCCTAAATCAGCTGCTAAAGAAATCAAATCAGTCTGGCTCAAATTGAGCTGCCACAGCCGGTTAAGACCAGATAATACTGCTGCTGCATCAGCACTGCCGCCGCCTAACCCAGCTGCCGAGGGGATGCGTTTAATTAGTTTAATATGAACCCCGCAGCGGACACGGCAGCGATCGCGCAGAAGGTGAGCGGCTTGAACAGCTATGTTACGGGCATCAGTCGGAAGATCAGCCCCCGTTACTTCCAAACTGACATGGTCAGCTTGCGGTTCCAATAGCAACCGATCTGCTAAAGAAACCGTCTGCATAACACTTTTGATCTCATGATAACCATCCCGTCGCTTGGCACCTACCTCAAGCCCGAGATTTAATTTCGCCCAGGCTGGTAAATATGGCAATTTATTTTCTCTCCTACAAGCTTCCTCAGCTACATTTTACCACATATATTGGCTTTTCTCTAACAAACTCCTTTTTCTAGGCTCATACTTTTTATAGCGGTCAATTTAATCTCGCATAAGACAAATTGTTATACAAAACCACAGGCTGATAAGATACAATTAGGCTAAAGTATTATAAAAAATATAATGCAGGCTTTATTTTGCCAACAGTAGTTAAACGCATACCAGCCAATAACTGATCCTAAGGAGGCAGTTACCATATGCTTACTGTAAGAAAAGCCCTGTCTATAGAGCCTCTTTCCCAGGCCAGGATTGCGGCTGGGGAAGCGGGGCTGGATAATCAAATCAAGCATGTTACAGTTATGGAAGTGCCCGATCTAATCCAGTGGCTAAAAGGAAATGATTTTATCATCACTAGTTTGTACTGCATTAAAGATGACCTCAAGGCCCAGGTTAAGCTGATACAAGACATCGCCAAGCTGGGCTGCGCTGCTTTGGCAGTTAAAACCAACCGCTTCGTTCAAACAATCCCGGCTGAAATGATAGCAGTCGCCGATGAACTGTCGTTTACATTACTGGATATTCCCCATCATATCACTTACATCGATATCATGAATCCGCTGATGGAACAGCTGTTGGATCACACCGCCGGCGTTCTGCACAAAGCAGATATAGCCTTCCGCTGGCTACAGGAGATAATCCTCAATGGGCAAGGATTGGAAGCCGCACTGATGGCCTTGGAAAAGTTCATCGATCATCCCTTGGTCTTGGAATGCTCTACCTTAAATCTTTATATCTCAGCCCCGGAAAAAAAAGAGCCCCTCAGCCCCTTGCCAAAAGAAGCCTGCCGCCACTTGCATAAAACTCGCCACCCGATCAGTCTAAACCGTTACCGCAAGCAGCAGAAGATTCCATCGCTGGTAATTCCAATTATCTGCCGCGCCTCTATCTCCTCGTTTCTCACCGTGGAAAACTATCAGGAAAACCAGGGCTTGCCTGCTGATTGCCAGGCTATATTAGATCACGGCACAGCTTTGATAGCAACAGAAATTATGAAGCATCACAGTATCGCCGAGCTTGAACGCCAACACGCTAATAGTTTTGTCGAAGAACTGATCGCGCATGATTTCAAATCGGAAGAAGCTATGCTAGAGCGGGCCCGCTACTTGGGGCTTGATTTAAATGATCCTTGCCTTCCGCTCGTGTTTGATATCGACCGGTTCCAATATAATATTGAACAGCAGCAGCTGGCCGAAGAAAAGGTTCAAGCTTTAAAATCACGGCTGCAGCAAGCTTTAGACTTTTACCTTACCGACCGGCTCACAGAACCTTTTCTTTTAGCTCTGCGTAGCGATAGCCTGATTGTCCTGACCTGTTGGCCGGCTGACCAATCTACCGTTACCATCATGAATTCCGCTCACCAGTTAGCCCAGGACATTTTGTTGGAGCTTAAACGCACTTTCCCGAACCTTAGCTTCACCGGCGGTATCGGCCAGCCTTACCGAGGGGTAAGAAATATAAGTAAAAGTTTCCTTCAAGCCCATAAAGCCATTGTTTTAGGCCGTCAAGCTCATGGCCGCGGTCGAATTTTCTGCTACCACAGTCTCGGNATCCACCGCTTGCTTTGTTCCCACTCCGATCAAAAAGAACTCATTGCTCTACGAGATGAGGTGCTCGGTCCGCTAGCAGTCTATGACAATGAACAAAATACTGATTTTATTGAGACCTTAACCGCCTATTTTGCCCACAATGAGGATATTAACACCACCGCCAAATCACTGTTCGTTCACCCTAACACTGTACGTTACCGACTGGAACGAGCCGCTAAAATTCTAGGCCGCGATCTTGGAACTACCGATGACCGGTTTCAGGTTTATTTAGCTTTAAAGATCGCCGGCCTGCATCCTTTTACCAACCAAGATATCGCCGCCATTGGCTAGAGGCCGTTCTTATAACTTTATCTAAAAATAAGCCCCTTAGTTTATTTTCCTTAACAAATGTTCACTCTCAGCGTACGTCGAAGTATTATCCACAGCCTTTAAGGTCTTTAAGGCCTTACGTTTCGAAGGAGGATAGTACTTTTGACTAGCCGAGTACCGTTGATAGATAAAAAAGCCTTAGCACAATATATATCTTCTTTGGCCCCTATAGGGGCCCAACCTGAAGGCGGCGTTACTCGGTTAGCATTTACAGCCGAAGAACGTATGCTTCAGGCTAAAGTTGCAGCTTGGCTAACCGAATTGGGCGGACAGGTAAACCGGGATCCCATCGGCAACCTTATCGCCCGCTTTCCCGGCCAAGATAATTCATTGCCTGCTGTCGCCTTGGGGTCACACCTGGATTCCGTTCCTCAAGGAGGCAACTATGACGGTATAGTCGGCGTGGTGGCAGCAATAGCAGCCATCCGGGCCATAGTTCAGCATAACTTGAGTACCCGGCACCCGCTAGAGGTGATTGCTTTTGTGGGCGAAGAATCCAGCCGCTTTGGAATCGCCACCTTAGGTAGCAAGATCATGACCGGTTGTGGCAACTTTGATCACTGGTCCCAACTGGAAGATGCCTCCGGCATCACCCTTCAGGCAGCTGCCAAGGAGGCCGGGGCTGAGTTGGGAAACATGGCTGCAGCCCGCCGCCGGCCGGAAGAGTTTAAAGCCTTTTTGGAACTTCATATTGAACAGGGGCGTGTTTTAGAGGAAGCTGAAACTACCATCGGCGTTGTCACTGCCGTTGCTGCACCTACCCGCTGGCATATAACCATGGTCGGCCGGGCTGATCATTCCGGCACTACGCCCATGGCCCTCCGACGGGATGCCCTGGCTGCAGCAGCAGAATTTATTCTGGCCGTAGAACGTCATGGTTGGATAGAATCCCCCCATCAGAGTGTTGCCACCGTAGGCACGCTAGCCCTTAAACCCGGGGCTATGAATGTAATCCCCGGCCAAGTAGATCTTGGCCTTGATATCCGCGGCATCGATACAGCTAGTATCAAACGCCTGGAACAGGCTATCGCTGAAGACCTGTATAATATTTGCCAGCGGCGCCAAATTAGGCCCAAGTTGCAAAAGCTGTCAGCCGAACAGCCGGTACAGCTGAATGATAATATCATCGCCACCATAGAAACAGTATGTAAGCAACTGGCGGTAACTTGCCTACGAATGCCCAGTGGAGCCGGACATGATGCTATGAATATGGCCAAAATCACGCCGACAGGCCTAATTTTTATTCCCTGCCAAGGTGGAATCAGCCACAATCCGGCCGAAAAGGCCGCCATCGATGATATCGCCCTGGGGGCCGAAGTTTTGCTACATACTGCTTTGAAATTAGCTCAGTTAAATTAACCGAGGAGGCGGTAAAGTTGTTGATTCGAGGTGGACTCGTTATCGACCCGGCCAGTAAAAAACTTGGATCGTACGATGTTAGAGTGCGAGACAGGAAAATTGTTGCGGTAGAACCAAACTTGACGGCTTTAGCTGGCGAGAAGGTTATCGCAGCAGATAATTATATTGTGGCACCCGGTTTTGTCGATATTCATGTCCATTTCAGAGATCCGGGTTTTACTTTGAAAGAGGATTTAGCCTCTGGTAGCCGGGCCGCCGCCGCCGGTGGGTTCACCTCGGCAGTATGCATGGCCAACACCGACCCGGTAATTGATACTCCTGAACAAGTATACAAGTTTTATCAACGGGCTGCTGACCTAGCCTTGATTAATTTATATACTGTCGGCGCTGTCACTTATGATCTAGCCGGGGAAACATTGACTGATTTTGAGGCCCTTAAAGAAGCTGGGGTCGTCGGTTTCTCCGATGATGGAATGCCAGTAGAAAATTCGGCCCTCGCTCGGGAAGCATTGGAGCGAGCCGGACAACTGGGCCTGCCGGTAATAACCCACTGCGGCCAACTGTCCTTGGTGGCCGACACTATTGTTAATGAAGGAGCAGTCGCCAAACAGCTAGGATTGAAAGGAATGCCCACTACTGCTGAGGACATTCATGTGGCCCGTGATGTGCTCCTGGCCCAGCTGACCGGGTATCAGGTCCATATTCAGCATGTCAGCTCAGCTACCGCAGTAGCAATCATCAGGGCTGCTAAAACCGCCGGAATTAAAGTAACGGCCGAAGCTGGGCCACATCATTTCACCTTAACCGATGCAGCGCTCCTCGAATTTGGGCCCAACGCTAAAATGAACCCGCCGCTTAGAACAGAAGCCGATGTGGCAG
>JGI24708J26588_10003869_pt1 | contig 10610 bp, 12 predicted proteins | sample BioPla1DNA2_FD_26588 | JGI IMG/M metagenome (IMG submission 26588) | reverse complement strand
CCCCCCTACTGTCATCCTGAGCGTCAGCGAAGGATCTTCAGTATCCAATCATCATAGCATAATACTCGTCAAAGGTTAGACCACTATAATATACCTCGGTTGCCAGGTCCGGACCTAAATATCTTAAATGCCATGGTTCATAAGAATAGCCCGTTATACTCTCTTTCCCTTCGGGATATCGAATTATAAAACCGTAAAGATGTGCATTGTCCTTGTACCATTTAAATTCCAAAGTGTCTTCAACATAATAATTGTTCTTTATTACATCTATAGCTAATCCGGTATGATGTTCGCTGTGGCCTCCCCGGGAATTTAATCTGTCCACGTCCTCAATTGTTCTCCCGGAGTTAACTTTGCTGTTCCAAATACTGTGTTGTAATTCTATGCTTCTGTATGTACCATAAGCTGTAATATTGAGTCCCTGTTCTTTTGCATCATGATGCATTCTTTCAAAGGCTTCCTTTGCTTCCTTTCTCAGGTATTGATTACCCGTGCCGGGAGCACAAAGTGAAGCCGGAAGCTGTTCAAGCTGCGGCACAAAACTATCGGGAAGCTTATTATATTTGTTTACCAGTATGTCCAGACGATTTGTCTCTTCTATGGTATTGATGTTTGTGTAAAAAGGTAAATCTAATCCTATATTTACATGTAAGATTACTTTTTCATAATCATAATCAGGGTTAAGGTATTTGTATTCAGCATACCTGGCTTCGTTATCAGGATAATAGTATTTAAGCCGCCGATATTCTGACGGCATTACTCCCGGAAATTCATCCTGGCTGATGCTGCCAGTTGGTGATTCAGACGCTGTGGCTGGCCTGGAAGAAGGAGAAGGAGATACCTTATGTGGATAAACTGCATTATCTGTATGGGAGGGTTTTGCATCTGATATATGTAAGGGACTAAATATAGCTATATCTTCAATCATTTTATAATAGGATATAACAATCAACAGAACAATTAATGATAAAAAGAATGCAATCCTTTTCATTTCTCCCCCTGAAAAAATATGATGTAATCAGATGAATACTACAGAATGTACTATATTCATTATACAAGAAGAATTGCTAAAAAGAAATTAATTCAGGTTTTGAGAGAAGTCAGAAACTTAAACTCATACTGTTGCGTGAAATGGCTCTGTATAAGGTTTTGCATTGAATGGGATTATTCGACATTTTTTTGATTTTTCTGCTGTTATTATGGGTAATATTATTTAATAGCGGGATGTAGGGTCAAAATCTGATGATCGGCTTATACCACCATTGAAAAAACCGACTGGAAATTATTTGGCACATTTAATATTTCGGAAGTAACTGACAAGACCAGAATAATACTGATAGAATCAGTTATTGCAATGCTGGTATTAATTGCTTCAGGAATCTTTATTGGCTTATTATTTGCTAATCCAATCATAAGAAGTATTAAGCGCCTGTCAAATGATATGGTTATCATCGGCAACGGAGATTTTACATTAAAAAGCAAGACTAAAAGCAGGGATGAAATTGGAGTTCTTGCAAGAAGCCTTAATAAGATGACAGAAGACCTGAACAATACAATGAGAAGAATTAAAAAGATGTCTAATGATGTATTGGATTCTTCAGGTGTGCTTGCTGCTTCATCGCAGGAGTCAAGCGCGACTACCGAGGAAATCTCACATACCATCAATGAAATCGTTAAAGTTACGGAAGATCAGGCATACAGTACTGAGGACGGTTTAAAAAAGACTAACCAGCTAGCTGAAAGTATACAGACAATATCTAATGAAATTATAAAAGTTATAGAGGATATTAAACTGAGCAGTTTGCAGCCACCGAAGAAGTTGCAAAAACCGCTGAACAACTTAGTCTTTTAGCCAGTGACCTTTCAGAGGAAATCTCAAAGTTTAAGATTGAATAAAGATTTTAAGAACACATTACCGTATAAACAAGCATCATATAATAAACAAATCCTCAAACCAATAAAGTTTGAGGATTCGTTTTGGCAGGGGAGACAGGGATCGAACCCGCGGCACGCGGTTTTGGAGACCGCTGCTCTACCAACTGAGCTACTCCCCTATATGATTTTCAATCTGTAATACAGAATGACCGAATTCAAGTATACAATAGAAATCGTACCATTGTCAACATCTTGACTACAATGTTTCAAGGGCTTCTTCAATGGCTTTTGAAAGCTGATCCGGGCATGAGGTAGACTTAAAATTGCATTTTAGACCCTTTAACTTTTGTACGGCATCATTGGCATCCATTCCTTCAAGAAGGGCGGAAATACCTTGCAGATTGCCATTGCAGCCTCCTGTAAATTTTACGTTATATAGTTTACCAGACTCAATATCGAATTGCACCTGAGTAGAACATGTACCCTTATTTCTGCGTATGAATGTCATTCTTGTGTTCCTCCGCTGTGTCCTTACCAGTATCATAGACCGCAATCAATTTGTTAATAGGTGTTCCCATACCATGAAATTTTTTCTCATATTCGGTCGGAATATTTCCCTCCAACAAATCACTGTTATACAGATCAAATGTAGTTTTTATAAGATTATAGCCTGAATCTTTAAATGTCTCAAGGGAATAATCAAACAGGGGACGGTTGTCAGTTTTAAACTCTATAATTGATCCGGGTTTCAGAACATTCTTATATAGATTCAAAAAACCAGGTGAAGTAAGGCGTCTTTTGGCATGGCGTTTTTTAGGCCATGGATCTGAAAAATTGAGATAGAGCTTATCGATTTCTCCTTTCTCAAATATTTCTTCCAGGTTTTCTGCATCAAAGATAATTATAGCAAGGTTTTTAAGACCTTCATCAGGGATCTTCTTTATAATCTTTACCAAAACAGCAGGAAACTTTTCAATTGCTATATAGTTTATGTTGGGGTTTTTCACAGCCAGTTCTGTAATAAATTCCCCTTTTCCGGTCCCTATTTCGATATGGACAGGGTTATGATTTAAAAAATATTCATTCCATTTGCCTTTGTAATCCACAGGATTAGAGACAAAATTACTGCATGCTTCTAATTTTTCATAAGCGTTAGGAACATTTCTCAGCCGCACTGTTTTTACCTCCTGGTTTCGCTAATATAGGATTATATAATATTGGGAAAGAGATAACAATACCAAATAAAACTGAGTTAATTGTGTATGCTATTGAATTGCGGTAAGAATTTCATATGAATTTAATATTGACAGTTCCATGCTTCTACAATATAATTTTTAACTGTAAAGCAAAAAAGCTTGACAGATGGTATGCTTATGAATGATAATATAAAAGCTGATCCGAACCCTTTGGAGAGTGTAGAGGATATTCATGAAATTGTCGTACTCCTGGATTTTTACGGACAGCTTTTAACCAAAAGACAATTTGATATAATGGATCTCCATTTTAACAGTGATCTGTCACTGGGGGAAATTGCCGAGGATTTGGGCATAAGCAGACAAGGTGTTTATGATAGTATCCGCAAGGCTAAAAAATCTCTGTTGGGATATGAAAAAAGGCTTGGCCTGGCAGAGCGTTTTAAAGATCAGGAGAAAAATATTGATAAGGCATTAAATAGCCTGAAGAATATGGGCAAGAAATCTCCTGAGCTTACTAATGACTCTGATTATAAGCAGGCAATAGATTTGCTGGGAAAAATACTGGATACATTATAAAGATATATGTAACACATTATAGAACAAGATAGTTAGCATAGAGGTAATAAATGGTTTTTGAAGGATTATCCGAAAAGCTGCAGAACCTGATGAAGAAAATGAAGGGTACTGTACGCGTAAATGAAAAGGATGTAAAAGAAATGATGCGCGAGATTAAACTTGCGCTTCTTGAAGCTGACGTTAACTTTAAGGTTGTTAAAGAATTTGTTAATTCAGTGTCTGAAAGAGCTGTCGGACAAAGCGTTCTGGAAAGCCTCACTCCGGGGCAGCAAATAGTTAAAATTGTTCACGAAGAGCTGATAAAGCTAATGGGATCAGTTCCATCCAAATTGACCTATTCGCCTGCACCACCCACAGTGTATATGATGGTTGGACTTCAAGGTTCCGGTAAGACTACAACCACCGGAAAGCTTGCAAATATGCTTAGAAAAGAAGGTAAACGCCCATTGCTGGTAGCATGTGACGTCTATCGTCCGGCAGCTGTCAAGCAGCTTCAGGTAGTTGGCGGGCAGCTTAACATCCCTGTTTTTGAGATGGGTACCAATACTGATCCTGTAGAAATAGCAAAGAAAGCTGTTGATCATGCTAAAAGTATGCAGTTCGATATCGTTATAATAGATACTGCAGGCCGGCTCCATGTTGACGAAGAGCTGATGAACGAGCTTAAACGTCTTAAAGAGACCGTAAAGCCGCATGAAATACTTCTTGTTGTTGATTCCATGACCGGACAGGATGCAGTTAATGTAGCAGGATCCTTCAATGAAAAACTTGGTATTGACGGTATTATTCTAACAAAACTTGACGGCGATACAAGAGGCGGAGCGGCTCTTTCAACNAGGGCTGTAACGGGAAAACCAATTAAATACACCGGTTTAGGTGAAAAATTAAGTGATTTGGAGCCCTTTTATCCCGACAGGATGGCTTCCAGAATTCTAGGAATGGGAGATGTCTTAAGTCTAATCGAAAAAGCTCAGACTGCATTTGACGAAAAGCAGGCTATAGAGCTTGAAAAGAAGATGAGAACGGCTACCTTTACACTTGATGACTTCCTTGAGCAAATGCAGCAGATAAAGAAAATGGGGCCTTTAAACCAGATCCTCGGAATGTTGCCCGGAGTAGACACAAAAGCTCTGAAAGGTGTTGACCTGGACGAAAAGCAGTTTGCCCGTACAGTTGCTATAATACAGTCAATGACAAAGCAGGAGCGCAACAACCCAAGTATTCTTAATGCAAAAAGGCGAATACGAATTGCAAATGGAAGTGGAACAACGGTCACCGATGTTAACAGGCTTTTAAAGCAGTTTGAAGATATGAAAAAATTGATGAAACAATTTTCCGGTGGTAATACCAAAAAGATGATGAGAGGAATGGGCGGCTTTAGAAGGCCTTTCTGATAAGCTTGAAACGTCTATGACTTAAATAAAATAGTCTGGCGAAAGATAGAAAATTGATACGGATAAAGGAAGGTGGTGAAATCATGGTAAAGATCAGATTAAAGAGAATTGGCGCTAAGAAAAAGCCTTTCTACAGGATAGTAGTAGCAGACGCAAGATCTCCACGTGATGGTAAGTTTATTGAGCAGGTAGGTACTTACGATCCGATGGCAGAACCTTCAATAATTAATGTAGATTCTGAAAAAGTAAAGAAGTGGCTGGGTAATGGTGCACAGCCTACAGAAACTGTTAAGAAGCTCCTAAAAATCGCAGGAGTTGCGGAGTAATTCCATTGCGAAGTATCAGGGTTTCCGTGACCCACAAACGATCTTCGATTGTGAAAGCGGTTAAGGTTCTTCTTTCTGCAACGAATGGAGGTATTGCCAATGAAAGAGTTGCTGGAGAAAATTGCGAGATCATTAGTAGACAACCCTGACGAGGTTTCTGTGACAGAAGTAGATGATGATCAGTCCTTGATTCTGGAGCTTAGAGTTGCCGAAGATGATATGGGAAAGGTAATCGGAAAACAGGGCAGAATTGCCAAGGCTATACGGGTTGTAATGAAAGCAGCAGCCATCAGGGAAAATAAGAGGGTTGTTGTTGAAATAATCTAGCAAAAAGAAAGGCAGGAACGGGAAAAACCGCAACCTGCTTTTTTTATTGCTATTATAGTTACTATGCTGTCGTATTTTACTTTCTTGTAATGTAACCTTCAGCCTTCAGAAGCTCTGCAATAAGAACAGCTCCGCCTGCTGCGCCTCTGACAGTATTGTGGGACAGACTTACAAACTTGTAGTCATACAAGGTATCCTCACGAAGTCTGCCGATGCTTATACCCATACCGTTCTCAAGGTCACGGTCCAGCTTTGTCTGAGGCCGGTTATCCTCTTCAAAATAGGTAATAAACTGTTTGGGGGCGGAAGGGAGGTTAAGCTTCTGAGGAATGCCTTTAAAGCTTTTCCAAAGAGAAATAATCTCATCCTTTGCAGGCTTGTTTTTAAAGCTTACAAAGGTTGCAGCCATATGTCCATCGGTGACGGGAACACGAATACATTGAGTTGTTATAACAGGGGAATCAGCTTTGACAATAACTCCGTTTTCTACCTTACCCCAGATTCTCAAAGGCTCCTGTTCACTCTTCTCTTCTTCGCCGCCTATATAGGGGATAACATTGTCTATCATTTCAGGCCAATCCTTAAATGATTTGCCTGCGCCGGAAATAGCCTGATAAGTACAGGCAACAACATTAGTAGGTTCAAATTCCTTAAGTGCATGAAGAGCCGGAACATAGCTTTGTATGGAGCAGTTGGGCTTTACGGCAATAAAGCCTGTTGTTGTTCCCAGACGCTTTCTTTGGTATTCAATTGCCTCAAGATGCTTGGGATTAATTTCAGGAATAACCATTGGCACATCCGGAGTCCAGCGATGGGCTGAGTTGTTGGATACAACCGGAGTTCCTGTCTTAGCGTAGGCTTCCTCCAATGCCTTAATCTCATCTTTCTTCATGTCAACCGCACAGAAAATAAAATCAACATCTGATGCGACATTTTCTACTTGAGAGGCATCTTTCACAATAATATTTTTAACCGAATCGGGCATGGGTGTTGTTAGCTTCCATCTTCCGCCGGCTGCTTCCTCATATGTTTTTCCTGCTGAATTTGCGCTTGCTGCAATAGAGGTCACTTCAAACCAGGGATGGTTTTCAAGGAGTGCTACAAACCTTTGACCGACCATGCCGGTGCCGCCAACAATACCGATCTTCAATTTATTTGACATAATACTGCTCCTTTCAGTTTGTTTATCTGGTTAACCAAAACATATATGATTAATAATAATACGAAACCACATGTATTTTCAATTAGTATATTCTATAAAATAAGCAGGTCAGAAACAAATAATAATGTATTAATGTTTAAGATCCTGGTCTATAGCACATTAATATCAGTGCCAGTCAAGATTAGTCCACAGTTTTACACAGATCCCATCGTCACGGCAATAAAAGGTTTCCAGACTATTATTATTTCTGTCATATATTGAACGTGAGATTTTCCAATTACTTTCCGAATCACGCTTGTAGCTTTCAACAATAATGTAATCTACATCTGCCTCAGGTATTAGAGTATCCGGCAAGTTTCCTGGCAAGTATTCTTTTTTTGAGATTATTTCACTATTTTTATCCATTTGTATTATAATTATCTTCTCAGGTGGCAGCATAATTGATAATGAAATCTTAATACGGATGCTTATAGTCTTGCTCTTTCCGTTTTCTGTTATAGTCTTTGTTTCTTCCAGCGTTTGTGTATAAGCCGAACCCTCACCTTGCTCACCGGCCAACATAATACCATTACCCGAAGTAGCATAAACACTGCCATCTAAGCTCTGGTAAACAGGATTAATATATCGGGTTTTAGCAGCATGGCCTATAGAAACATAAATTGTACCTTCAAGACTTGTTTTATCTTCATTATCGCCGTGGTGGATACTCATATGCCCGTCACTGATTGCTTCATCAGAACCGGAGGTGATAAAACTTTCTTCTTCCTCTGTGGCAGGAACAGTTGCGGAAAAATAGGCCACCCCATCAACATTATCAAAAGCAAATTCTTTTGTTTCATGGGTATTACCTTTCTCGTCTGTTAGTGTAAGTGTTGTAAGAGTAGCATATAAGCGCCCCTGATACTCCCTATTGTCGCCCTCTATCATAATAGAGCCACCGCCGGAAAATTTGTTGATGTTATCATTTAGATACCCTTCCAAGTCAAAAAGATCGAGATATTCATCAGTTATCAGTACACCAATTAGTCTGTCTTTAATATTTGATTCTCCTTTATCTTCGAGTGCCAGTTGACAGCCTGTTATATTTAATAGTATTAAAACAATTATAAAAACAATAAATATTCTCTTAATCATCATCATTATCCTCCAAGTTACCGTCAAATTTTAGAATATCACCCACATCGCACCCGAGATAGTAACAGATTTTATTTATTGTGCTGAAACGGACTCCTTTTGCTTTGCCGCTTCTTAAGATTGACAGGTTAGCCTCAGTAATTCCAATCAGAGCGCACAACTCCTTGGAGGTCATGCCCCGTTCCTTGAGGATATCTTCAAGATGAACCTTAATTGCCATAATGAATCCTCCTCAGATGATCATATCGTTATCTTCCTTAAGCTGCTTGCTCTCTTTGATATACTGCGCAAAAAGCAGAGCTGCCAGCAGGAAAACAATTGAAAAGACAGGTATTCGAATTGTACTGTTAGCAATAAATATCTTATTAATGAAGACAAGCTGCAAAAGGTTATATCCTATATTGGAAAGTACTGTAATGACAAGAGCCAGCCCGCATATGCGGGAAAGTTTATCGGCACAGAACACAGCCTGTTGGGAATATCGGTCGGCCGAAAGTTCATAAAGAAGGCTTTGCCCGCTAAATACAACCGGTATAATTAATAAACTGGGTATATTATCTACAATATACTCAAGGACCAGGAAAACATAGCTAATACCAAGAAGGTGCTCATTGCCTTTATTACCGGAACGAAGCTGCTCAAAGGAATTCAGAAGATTATTGAACTGAGCTGAGAAAACAAGAAGCACAATAGAAATGTTAACAATATAAAGTAGTGTCATCAGATATTTTTGGAGGCTATTGGTATCGGTAGAAAAAAACAACCGTAAAATTCTAAATAAAATATAACCGGCTATAACAGAATAAGCTATTCCCCCAAGCATAGCCTTACCAGTACTATAATCCATTAAACCTCCAAAGTATTCGCCAAGTAAACCGGGATTAATCATAAAATAGATAATGGCAAATAGTACGGCGCTTAATACAACCAACAGAGTATCTTCAGCACTCAGGTTTCGCTTTTTTCGAATAAGAAACAAAATTATTACAGGTACCAGACATAAAGAAATGTAAATAACAATTGATGCAAAATTACCGGTACCGCCCGACAAAGACAGTATTCGCAATAGAACTCCAATCTGTTCAAATGGAAACGCTATTACATTTATAAATACTTGGGGTAAGGCTTCCCGGGCAATAGACAGCAGTATGCAAAGTACTGCTTCACATAAAAGAAAGACACAAAATTTNTTTCGCTTCATATTTCCTCCAAATTATTGTTAAACGATAATTCTGTTTTTATTATAACTCAAAATTATCGTTAGTCAATAATTTTATATATGAGAAATTGATAATAAAAAGAACACCGCCGTGCAAAACTGCCTGGCGGTGCCCGAAATATTAATATCTGAACAAGATCTATTCATCCTTATTAACCTTGAAAGCTTTTAGCTGTGTATTGAGCTCATTTGTTAAGTTGGTTAACTCATTGAAAGTACCTACAATCGATTCAAAGCTTGCATTCTGCTCCTGGTTGGTTGCGGCAACCTCTTCAACAACTGCTGCTGATTCCTCGGATACACTTGCTATATCGGAGATTTCATTGCTTATCCGGTTAAAATCGTTTTCAAGAAGAATTGTTGATTCTTTTACGTTAACCGAATTCAGATATGCCTTTCCGATGGAGGCTACGATCTCATTAAACACTTCTACCAAAACATTGAGGGATTGTTGCTGTTCAAAAACAGCCTCCCTTGAAGTTTTAACAGATTCTACAGTGCTTGCGACACTTGAGTTGACTTCCTCAATTATGTCCGTAATCATCTTTGTTGATTTATCAGTTTCCTCTGCAAGTTTTCTTATTTCATCAGCAACCACCGCAAAGCCTCTTCCTGATTCTCCGGCTCTGGCGGCTTCAATGCTGGCATTTAATGAAAGCATAGTTGTTTGCTTTGATATATTATTAATAATCTGAATAATATTTGATATCTCTTCAGAGGTTCTGGATAAATCCTTTATTGTAATCTCGGCATTTTCTGTAGCGGTAATGTTTTCTGACATCTTTTCCTTTTGATATTCCAGGGTGTCTGTACCTTTTGTAGCAAGTCCCTGAGCATGTTGTATAAGTTCACTGGATTCGGTCATCTCAACTCCGATTTTTTCAATACTTTCTTTTATATTGCTGGCTTTTACGTTTATTTCTTCCGCAGATACAGCTTGACGTGACACACCTTCACTCAGTTCCTGCATTGATTCACTAATCTGGGTTGTTCCAACCAGCAGCTGCTGTACAGATTGATTTGTTGATATGGCAGTTTCATTTACATTGTCTGACACAAGCAGTGATGCAGAGATAAGATTTCTCAGGTTTGCCACACTTTTATTGAATGCTTCAGCAAGCCGCTTTGTTTCATCCGAGGATTTTACTTCAATATCAACCGTTAAATCACCTTCCGAAAGCATTTTAGAAAACTCTGTTAACTGGATAATGGGTTTGGAAAGCCGTTTTCCAATTATTATAGATATAATAGAACCCAAAACAATAAATAATACCGAAAAGATAATAAGCGTTAACAATAATCTATTAGAGGTGCTGGTCGATAAATTATTAAATACATCCAGGTTTACTTCCACTGTACCCAACATCTTAACTGCGCCGATAACCCAGTTGAATTGGTTAT
>JGI24708J26588_10003868_pt1 | contig 10610 bp, 9 predicted proteins | sample BioPla1DNA2_FD_26588 | JGI IMG/M metagenome (IMG submission 26588) | reverse complement strand
CAAGATGTCAAACCAGCAATGATGGTGGCCTAAATAAAGGGCAACCATGTGATAGTTGAAACATTAAGCAGATATTCTCCAAAATTGGGGGGTCAAACCGAATTTCATGATCGAGCACTTTTTTGTTGGTTACAGTCTGAAAACCTCTTAAATGCAAAAGAGCACGTACGCGCCCTTCTAACACTGACCCTCGTTTCGGCGTGCTGATGTTGGCACCCCCTTCGACTGCTTCTGCAGGCATAACTACGTTATCATCATTTCCGATTGAAGATGGTGGTTTTAACAACTCATCCTTCATGATGACTACCCCCTAATATGCCTATTTAAATTTAGTATCCCCTCATTACCTCAATGCACTCAACTAACTTCCTGGGCAGCATTATAGGCACAGCTCCCTGCGGATTGTTCTTAGCTTGTTCAGTATTTGTTTAGCGACTTGACACCTCAGCATTGTATTTTGTACCGGCGTAAGCTTCAAGATGTTCAATGCAGTCAGCAATGCTCAGCGGCGGCCTGTAGGGCCGCTCATGAGTCATGGCATCAACAACATCCGCAACAGTAGTTATCTGGGTGAGCAGACATGGAACCACCCCCTCAGAAGCAGGGTAACCGCCTGCCCCGTTAGCCCAAAGATGATGGTGCAGAATAATCCTGCAGATCGCATCGTCCATGCCGATCGCCTTAGCAAAGCGATATCCATGCACCGGATGCTCTTCAATGATTGCCCATTCAGCTGGTGTCAGGGGAGTTTTCTTTTCCAGGATGGATTCAGGAATATTGAACTTACCGATATCGTGGAGCAGTGCTCCCATGCCCAGCAGCGATAACTCTTCGCTGCTCAGCTTTAACTCTCTGCCAATTTGGACAGCAAGTTTCTCAACGCGGGTGCTGTGAAAATAAGAGCTGAAATCAATCTGCAGTAGAGCGTTTACTAGCTCTTCATTGATTTTGCAATCTGNTTTTTTCACCAATTAAAAAACCTTCTTTCATCTGGGCAAACAGAACCCCATGAAAAAAGGCCGCACTACAGCTACGCGCCTTATTCATAAAGAGGCAGCCCGGCGATCATAATCGTTATGCAACGACCTTAGACCCGTAGCTTTGCGTCCGTCCCTTTCGAAACGTTTGTCCTTATCTCGAACATTACCGATATGCTTCAATATATTGTTTAGCATATATTTTCTTAAAGATCAATACAAATAGATTGATTTATGCTAAAAATTACATTAATCTAATGTTTTTTACCTTACCGCTTTAAATACTAACAACTGACAGAAACCGAGAAAAACTGATCCATCAGAAGGATTATGCAGCTGACAGCAGAAAAAAGTATCCCTCATAAAATCACTGCGGCAGTATCCCCCTTGATACTGCCATCATAAATCGATCCGCTTTCCATTGGGATGCGGTACTATTCCCGCTTCAACCTTTGACCAAAATCCCCGGGGCGGCTTCTTAATTCCCAGGACCCGGCAGCGCTTTCCCACTGCGGTATCGGAAACTCCAAACAGCTCAGCCACCTGGACAGTAGGCATACTCCAGACCAGTTTTTCCAATTCTTCTTTGGAAAGATCCGGCCACTCCCCGTAGCGGGGATGGGCCATCCGGACTAATCTGCGGTCTCGTTTTGGGGAAACTCCCCTTTTGATTTCATCCGGCTCCCGAAGCAGCAGCTGTCTTTTGATCCTGGGATCGTGCTGCGGGCGAAATTTAACAATCACCGGCCGATATCTTAACAGTAGTGATGCATGCTCTTCAGCTGTATACCGCACAATTCCCCCGAGCTCAGAAATGGCATAATACCCATCATCGCTTGAATACGGCAACACTTGAGTGCAGCGGTAATGCCAAGGAAATTTTGCCTCACCAAACTGCGCTAAAACCAAATCGGCCAAATGCTGAACGCAGTAGTACGGCGGCCATGTCTCGGGATAGCTTGTCCTAGTGCTGCCAACACGGTAAAACAGGGATGCGGCGATTAGTACTGCAGCTATTTTTTCCGGTTGTTTTCTAAACTGCCACAGATACCTGAGGGTCTTATGCTCTCCTCTCCGCTGGACATACACGTTTAAAGGACCATAAGAGCCGGGGCGGCGTTCATAATGACTCTGCAACTGCAGGTGATATTCCTCAAGTAAATTAGTTGGGCACCAGGTGAGCCAATCTTTGCGGCCGGTTGGATATCTTGGATCATGAACCTGAAGCTCAGTAAACAGCGGCTCTGCAGATGCACCAAAATCCCTGAGCCGCCACTGCCAAACAGTATAGATTCTCTTCCAATCCCATGCATCCATAAACTGCTGAATTTCATGGTTTCTTCTCGCTGTCAAGATATCACCTACCATTAACATGCTAATCCACAGATCAGCTGCATAATCCAGCGATGCTAATTATGGGATGATGATATCAACAGCTGCAGTATTGCCTGATTATTTTCTGAACAAAATCTCTTTAACTACCTCCACAGCATCTGGATTGTATCTGGTATTGAGATGAGCTTCTAGATGCTCAATGCAGTCTGCAGTACTTAGGGGTGGTCTGTATGGCCGGTCGCTGGTCATACAGACCACCACATCAGCCACAGTAGTTATTTGGGTGAGCAGACATGGGCGCATACTTTCTCCACTAGGGTAGCCACCTGTTCCATCAGCCCAAATGTGATGATGCAGGATGATCCTGCAGACAGTTTCATCCATGCCGATCATGCGGGCGAATTGATACCCGTGAACAGGGTGTTCCTGGATTAACGCCCAGTCTGCAGCGGTAAGGGGGGTAGTTTTGTTGAGAATTTCTGGAGGGATATTCTGTTTCCCTATGTCATGCAGCAGCGCCCCCCATTTAAGCTGAGATAATTCCCCACTGCTCAGCTTCAGCCGTTTGCCGATTTCCCCTGCCAGTTTTTCTACCCTAACACAGTGAAAAAAGGTGGAAAAATCGAGCCTTAACAGGGCATCTGCTGCCAAATCCTGGATTTTTTCTGATTCTTTTAGCGAAGCAACTTGACTCAATGAAAAAACCTTCTTTCATCCGGGCAAACAAACCATCAGAAAAAAGGTCGCAAATAATATGTGTCTGAGACACATAGAGGCGGCCCGGCGATCATAATCGTTAGGAAACGATCTTAGACCCCTAGCTTTGCGTCCGTCCCTTTCGAAACGTTTGCCCTTATCTCTATTTGTAGTTTTAGTTAGTGATGAATAGGGTTTCCTTTCAAGTAGGCTCAAGATACTTCGAACACTGCAGCAGTGTGTTAATGTTGTAATTTACAAATCTTCTATTTCAGTTTCGCCATAAATTTTTTATTATTATTTTCTCGAAAAACACACTAATTCCTTTATTTTTGTCGAACAAAAATAAAAAAGTCACATTTACAACGCCGATGATAGATTCTCAAATAAAATTTTACAGAAACGGCAAGGAATATTCTTTGGAGGTGAATTGTTTGGGTGTAACAAACCCGTTCAGTTGGAGAAGTAACCAAAGGGAGATGGCAACTTAACACTTAGCCGGGGAAAATACGAGGTTTTTCGACAATTTGTGAACCCGGCTCTGAACCGGGTTCATATTTTATAATGCCAACTGAGTTTGAAATGTACTTACGAGCTACAATTCATCATCTGTTCCCTTCTCAACAACTTGACCATCAGCTAATACGTTAATTTAGATCAAAGGCACTACTTCAGCTCAACCCTATCCTGTTTTGAGTGCTGCACTCGTAATACATAGACGCAACTCCGGAATAAAAAATCACGCTCTGACAAAAAAATATCTGATTTATTTTTCAGGAAATAATTCTGGACAGGTTAAAGCGTGGAGGAATCAGAAAAGGGCAGTCACTAACTGACTGCCCCTGTTCTGCGCAGTTAACCTTAGTGGTCTATCTTTTCGTCTTGTGGGCGGTGCAGTTTCAGCCATGAAGGCAGAGCCAGTTTGAACTGCTTTCTATCCCGCAGCGACACAATGATGCTCTGCAGCACAATGAAGACATACAGCAAGAGCCCACTGATAATCGCCTGTAAGTTTGATTGAACCCCCGCCGCCCGAATCAATTCATTGATCGTTAGAAGAGTGAGCGTCCCGATGGGCGCACCCAGCAGGTTGCCCACACCGCCGTTCAGCATAATGCCGCCCATGACGTTTGCGGCAATGGCCCTCATTTCATATAACGACCCGTTCCCGATATTGCCGGCTCCTGTTGTCAGGAGGAAGATAAAGCCAGAAAGCCCAGCGGTCAGCCCGCAGAGTACATAAGAGAGGAAAATCGTTTGCTTGACATTGATCCCGAGCATCCGGGCGCTCTGGCGGTTGCCCCCTACCGCATAGAGATTGCGGCCAAAACGCGTCCACTTCATCATAGCGGCATAGAGAATGATCAGGACCACCACGACAATGACGCTGGGTTTGATTTCACACGGGATAAAAACGCCCAGCCGGTTTACCGTGCCCAGCCAAGGAATCTCGATTGTATACCGCCGCAGGGCAACAAACGCAGGATTGGTCACGTTGAGGGGTTCTTTATGGAGAGTTGTCAGCAGTCCCTGTGCCAAAAACATCCCAGCCAAGGTTATAATAAACGGCTGGATTTCTAGATAGGCAATGAGGAATCCATGCATGAGACCAAAGGCGAGCCCAATTCCCAGCGCTAGAAAAAAGGCACCCCAAATGTTCCCCGCTCCCGACTGCAGTAGCATAGCGCAGGCCATGGTTACCAGGCCGCAGACGGCTCCGACAGAAATATCGATCCCGCCGCCGATCATGACGACACACATCCCCAAGATCACGATAAAGAGCGCCGCGTTCAGGTTGAAAAAGTCAAAGAAGGTTTGAAACTGCCGGAAACTAACGGGAAAACTGATTATGGCAATCCCATACATCAGGACAAAGATAATCCCGGCAATGATAAACAGCAGCGTCGAATTCGACATTCTTGTTTTTGGTTTGTTTCTGTCCAGTGGTCTCATGACTACTCCTCCTTCTTCGCAGAACTGTCCGTCATGGAAACAACCGCCTTGTTTAGCGCTCCTGTCTGCCCGGGGGAATAGCCGGTAAAGAATGTTTTCCCCTTATCTATTAATTTCCTGGCAGAAGCCCTGACTACCGGCGAAGCAATGACCATGAGAATAATGATAAAGACTGCCTTGAAAGTCTTAATAGCTTCGGGGTTTACTTCCAACCTGAGCAAAGTCCTGTTGAGTACCTCGATGGTGTACGCACCGATAATCGAACCGGTGATGCTGAACTTACCCCCGGCTAACGAGTTTCCGCCTAAGGCGACGGCAAGAATTGCATCCATCATGATAAATTTAAGCAGGTTGACACTGTCATGGCGTCCCACCTTGTTTACCGCGATGAAACCAGCAACCGCGCTGCAAACTCCCATGATCAAAAAGGTCAAAAAGATAATCTTCCTTGGATTGATCCCGTTCAGCCTCGCCGCACTCGGGTTGACCCCCACCGCCTCCACATAGAGCCGGAGATTGGTGGTCTTCAGAACCACAACCACGAGGGCGATAAACACGGCGGTCAGGATGATCGGCGTCTGGATTGGTATGCCAGGTATCACGGTACCGATTTGGTTTGAGATCGGATTTGCCAGGATAGGCGATACTTTGCCGTCAATAATAAATGCGATGGACCTGCCCCCTAGGAACAGGATCAGGGTTGCAACCATCGGCTGAACATTAAAGAATGCAACTAAAGTGCCGTTAAAGGCGCCGATCACAATCCCGGCGGCACAGCTGATGAGGAAACCCGCCAGGATGGTCCAGATGGTAACCTCTCCGGCACTCAAAACATACTGGACGAAGATTGCAGAACTGATCGCGCCGCTCTCACCGATACTGATATCCTGTCCGCGGGCAGCCGCAGTAACCAGGGTCATCCCAATTGACAGGATAACCAGCTCTGAAGCGCCGAAGAGAATGTTCGGGATGTTCCCGTAAAGCACACCGTTGATCAGGGTAATTTTGAAATAGTCCGCGCCTTTGATCAAGTTAATAATCAGCAGTACCACCAGAACAGATAGGGGAAGGACGAGATGGGACATGCGATCAAACTGTTTTTTCAGCCTTGCCATCTTATTCACCCCCCTGGGCGATCATCTGCATCACGTTTTGCTCAGTCAAATCCGCTCCACTAAGTTCACCGACAATTTCCCGATCCTTCATCACGATCAGCCGCGAGCAGACGCGGAGCATTTCATCGATTTCCGAGGAGATGAAAGTCAGACTCATCCCTTCTGCCGCGAGCTTAAGCACCAGTTTTTGAATTTCTACCTTAGTTCCAACATCGATTCCCCTGGTAGGCTCATCGAGAATCAGGTACATCGGATGGGTCAGCAGCCACCGAGCCAGAATTACCTTCTGCTGGTTGCCGCCGGAAAGGGATTTTATGGGCGTGTCGAGGGACGGCGTTTTAATGTCCAGTAACTGCATATACTGGTTGGCGAATTCCTCAGCCTGTTTCCGGGATAGCGGCCTGAAAAAGCCCTTCAATACCTGCAGAGCAAGGATAATATTGTCACGCACTGAAAGCTCATCGATAATCCCATCGTTTTTGCGGTCCTCCGGTAGATAGCCGATGCCCTGCTTCATGGCATCTAGAGGTGTCTTGATCTTCACCCGCTTGCCGTTGACTTTAACTTCACCGCCGGTCACCTTATCAGCAGCGAAGATTGCCCGCACACTTTCACTGCGTCCTGAACCGAGCAGCCCAGCAAACCCATTTACCTCACCTTTATGGATAGTGAAGTCAAAGGGCCTTACCCCGGCGGCGCTGGAAAGGCCTCCCGCCTGGAGCACAGAAACGCTGTCATCGGATTGAGGCGGTTCGGATTTTTTTAACGCCGAAACATCGCTCAGTGCCTTTCCCATCATCTTCGAAATAAGTTCGATTTGGGGAAGTTCATCTGTTTGGTGTTCGCCGATCAACTTGCCATTACGGAGCACCGTAATCCTGTCGCTGACCTCATATACCTGATCAATAAAATGAGTAATAAAAATAATTCCTACACCCCGGGCTTTCAGTTCCCGCATCAGCGCGAACAGTTTCCGAGTCTCATCTTCATCAAGGGAAGATGTGGGCTCATCCAGGATCAGTATCTTGCAGTCCATATCGACCGCGCGAGCAATGGCGATCATCTGCTGGACAGCAATTGAGCAGCTGGCAAGCTCCTGGGTCGGACTTGCAGGAATACCAAGGGAACTGAGCATCTCGGCCGTCCTTTTGTTCATCTGCTTCCAGTTAACGAAAGCGTCTCGGCTCCGACCGATAAACATATTTTCAGCCACAGTCAAATTAGGGCAGAGCGCAATCTCCTGAAAGACTGTACCTATCCCCATATTCTGTGCTTCTTGCGGCGATTTAAAATGAACCGGCCTTCCTTCTAAATAAATCTGGCCGGAATCCTTTTGGTAAACACCGGTTAAGATCTTGATCAGGGTGGACTTGCCTGCTCCGTTTTCACCCATCAGGGCATGGATTTCCCCCCTGCGGAGCACGAAGTCGACGTTGTCCAGAGCCCTGACCCCGGGAAAGGATTTACAGATTCCCTCCACTTTGAGGATGATTTCTGGCTGCAATCAAAACCCTCCTTGTACAATGGTGATGCAGACATACCATGTTAATCAAAGTCATTGACCTTTGACAACCACATAGGAATTCCACTTCAGACAGTCTAATCTTCTCGTAACGGTAGGGCGTTCCGTCGAACCTCCTTGGGAAGCTCTAAGCTGTCCCGTCAGTAAGAGTGGAGCCCTGCCCATACGAGATGTTTCGAATGAGCACGTTGGGGATACAGCATGCTGTATGCCTCGAGTAAAGCGCAAGGTTGAAACTTGTATGGGTCTAGGGAACCTACCAGATCCTAACGAGAAAGTGGGTAATGCCATGTATTTTGCAGGTGTTGACATCGCTAAAAGGCGTCACGAACTGTGCGTAATTGATGATTCAGGAGACATTCTTCTTCAGCTGCCGGTGGAGAACACCAAACGTGGCTTTGAAAAGCTGCTTACTGCTTTTCGAACCAAGCAATTGACTAACCAAAACGTCAGGTTTTGCTTAGAAGCTACTGGTCATTACTGGATTGCATTGTATTGTCAGCTGAAAGAACACGGATTCTCTGTCGACGTAGTTAACCCAATTCAATCTGATGCACTACGGAATCTCTACATCCGCAAGACTAAAACTGACCAGAAGGACTCATTCATTCTCGCGGACCTGCTGCGCCTTGGCAGAGCCACTTCAACTCAATTGGCTTCCGAGACTGTTCTCAAACTGCAAACCCTTTCTCGAATGAGATTTGAGTTTGTAAGTCAGATTGGTGGCCTAAAGAACAAAGTCATCGGCATTCTAGATCGGATTTTTCCTGAATATCCTGGGTGCTTCTCTGACGTATTTATCAAAACATCTAGAGAGTTGCTTAAACAATACTCCTCACCAGAAGAATTGGCCGAAGTTGATCTAACTGAGCTATCAGATTTTCTCCGTGAACATTCTAGAGGACGCATTGGCATGGATAGGGCTGAACGAATCCAAAACCTGGCAAGAGGTACTTTTGGAATTTCCATAGCTATCGATGCCTTTACCCTGGAGCTGCGACTCTTGCTACAGCAGATTGAGTTCATAGAAGAGCAAATAAAGGAGATCGAAGATGCAATCGATCAAGTCATGGAAGAAATGCGTCCTTCCGATGAAACGCCCTACAGACATGTGATTGAAACTATTCCAGGCATTGGACCTGTTTTGGCTGCCGCAATCATTGGTGAGGTTGGCGATATCACTAGATTTAAAAATGCCAAAGCTCTGGTAGCGTTTGCAGGCATTGATGCCACGATTAGAGCATCAGGCCAGTTTGAAGGAACCCGTAATCGAATGTCCAAACGGGGTTCGCCAGTATTGCGTCATAGTCTCTGGCTTGCCGCAGTTTCTGCTAGAAGATTCAATCCAAAGTTCAAAGAATACTACGACACCAAGAGAGCACAAGGAAAGCACCCAAATGTTGTCACCGGAGCCATAGCACGTAAATTAGCTCATCTTATCTTCGCCTTATGGACTGATAATCGGCCATTTGATCCTAACTATAAGTGGACAGCCGGTTCTACTAATTAGTGTGGAATTACTATGTGGTTGTCAAAGTGCACAATAACTATTGACTATTCATAGCACGTCTTGCTGGTAGCTTATTAATCAACGGCAGTGCGGTTGACTAGAGAGCTGTAAACCGCACTGCCTGAACTTGACAGAAGACTACCTTGTAATTACACCTTTACCCGGATCGGGGTTGATTCCATATTTTTCAATAATTTCATCGGTGATCGTATCAGTGTCCACGATAATCTCTTCTTGATAAACAGTGCCTTCGCCGATATTGCCACTCTTGATCCACCCATCAATCTGGCTGGCCATCCGTGGGTTACACTGAACATCGGCATTCCAGTAACCAGCCTGTACGTTTCTCAGAGCAAAGCGGTTAAAGTCAAAGCCAATGATCTTAACCTTGCCGTCCTTACCAAAGCTGATCCCGGCCGCCTCAAGGGCCTGGCAAGCGCCTTGAGCCATACCGTCATTTTGGGCATAGATCACGTTGAAATCTTTTCCGGCAGCAATCGCAGCTTCGACTACTCTCCGGGCTTCCTCTAAGCTCCATGTGTCTCCGCCTGTACCGTCCCACACAATGTTGAGCTTACCTTCCTCTGCTGCTTTAAGCAGTGGAGCACTGCGCCCAATCTCTGCAGCACTTCCTAGTTGTCCACGAATTAAAATTACATTGCGCGGCTCCGGAACATTATTTAAAATCCANTCAGTTGCCAACTGACCCTCAAATTCCATGTCAGAAACAAGTGCCACCTCATAGTTAGCAGGATCGGTATCAATTAACCGGTCAAAAAGAATAACCCTAACACCTGCTCTTTTTGCCGCCAGCAGAACATCGTCCCAACCGGAGGCATGGGCGGCTGAAATCAGGAGATAATCCACACCATCGCGAATATACCCCATGGCAGCAGCCATTTGCTCATTAACATCAGCGGTGTTGGTCTGTCTGGAATCATAACCGTTTTCCTTGGAGAAGACCAGATTCATGTCTTCCACATTGGCCTGGCGGTAGCCGGATTCTTCCGGTGGTAAGTTTACAATTCCAACCCTAATTAGCTCTTGTGCAGCTGCAAATGTCGACCCGAACGCCAAAACCAAAACAGCCACCAACAGTAATAACCCTACCCTCGGCAATCTTCTCATCATCAAACCTCCTAGAATTTTTTGGACTGAATCAAGGCAACCCATCTTAGCTTTCCATACTCCCGACGTTTCGCTATTTGGCCCTGATATCTCCCCCCTTCTATTTTTTCCCAAATATATACTAAGCTGCTCTTATGTACTATCTGTTGGTAACCTTTGATTAATAAATACGAGCTGCTTAAATTAAATAGAAGGTCTTTACAAATATAACGAAAAGATTCTAACATATATTTTACACCCGATATAATATTTTGTCAACTCTAACCACTTTGAAGTTTGTGTCAAGCATTAGTAGGTAAATAAATAGAAACCCAATATTTATACAAATCAATTCAAACAGTGACCAGTTGCTTTATCGCTTTTACCCAGTCTTT
>JGI24708J26588_10003867_pt1 | contig 10611 bp, 7 predicted proteins | sample BioPla1DNA2_FD_26588 | JGI IMG/M metagenome (IMG submission 26588) | reverse complement strand
ATAAAAAGGAGATGAGAGAATGAAAAAATTTTTAACCGACCCTACTGTATTTGCAGTTCATCGATTAAAGGCACATTCAGACCATCATTATTATGATAATTTCGAAGATGCACAAGCAAAAGAAGAAATGATATATCGTAAAAGTTTAAATGGTCCATGGAAATTTCATTATGCTAAAAATCCCCGAAGTCGTATTGCAGATTTTTATAAAAAAGATTTTCAAGATGATGGATGGGATATTATCCAAGTTCCTGGGCACATTCAGTTACAGGGATATGATAAACCTCATTATGTCAACACCATGTATCCTTGGGATGGACATGAAGCGATATATCCACCAGAAATTCCTCAAGAATATAATCCTGTAGGATCTTATATCCGCTACTTTACGCTACCTAAAAAATGGGAAGGTTCCCCCGTTTACATATCTTTTCAGGGAGTCGAATCTGCTTTTTATTTATGGATAAACGGAGAGTTTGTAGGATATAGCGAAGATAGTTTTACTCCAGCTGAATTTGATATTACTTCTTTTCTTATTGAAGGAGAAAATAAAATAGCGGTAGAAGTATATAAGTGGTGTAGTGGTAGTTGGTTAGAAGATCAAGATTTTTGGCGACTATCAGGTATTTTTCGTGATGTTTATCTTTATACAGTACCTCCCGTTCATATTTACGATCTTTTTGTAACGACGGATTTAGACGAAAATTATGAAAATGCTACCATACAAAATACCTTACAATTACAATATCAAAAGGATAAAAAAGTCAAAGTCTCTTTTACCCTCTATGATCAACAAGGGAATAAAGTAGTACAGACAAAACCGATAGTGACAGAAGAGAAAGAAATCATTCTATCTGCTGTTTTACCTAAGGCACATTTATGGAGTGCCGAAGATCCTTATTTATATACGATGTATATGGAGATTCGAGATGAAGAGACAGACGAAATCATAGAAGTTGTCCCTCAAAAAGTAGGTATTCGTAAATTTGAAATGATTAATAACATAATGCATCTGAATGGAAAACGAATAGTATTTAAAGGAGTAAATCGACACGAATTTAGTTGTTATCATGGTCGAGCAGTAACCAAAGAAGAAATGCTTTGGGATATCAAGTTTTTAAAACAACATAATTTTAATGCGGTACGAACGTCTCATTATCCCAATCACTCTTATTGGTATGAACTATGTGATGAATATGGACTTTATGTTATTGACGAAACAAACTTAGAAAGTCATGGAACGTGGCAACGAGGGGGAAAAGTTCACCCCGATATTGTTATTCCGGATGGAAAGGCAGAATGGTTAGACAATGTGATAGATCGTGCACAATCAATGCTAGAAAGAGATAAAAATCACCCATCCATTCTTCTTTGGTCTTGTGGTAATGAAGCATATGGTGGAGAAAATATTTATAAAATGTCCGAGTTTTTTAGGAACCGAGATCATACTCGTTTCGTTCATTATGAAGGCATAGCCAGTGATCGACGATTTAACGATTCATCCGATATGGAAAGTCAAATGTATACCACAGCAGCAAAAGTAGAAGAATATTTAAACAACGATCCACAAAAACCCTTCATCCTTTGTGAATATACCCATGCTATGGGTAACTCTAATGGTGCTATGCATAAATATATAGAACTAGAAGATAAATATCCTATGTATCAAGGAGGATTCATCTGGGATTATATTGATCAAGGTATTATGACCAAGGATCAATACGGGAAAGAATATATTGGTTTTGGCGGAGATTTTAATGATCGTCCTACAGATTACAATTTTTGTGTTAACGGTCTAGTCTATGCCAATCGAAAACCTTCACCTAAAATGCAAGAAGTAAAATACCTATATCAAAACTTTAAACTTTATCCAACAGAAAATACCGTACGCATTAAAAATAATAGCTTATTTACCTCTACATCCGATTTTAAACTACAATGGACATTGAAAAAAGAAGGATATCCTTTGCTAACCGGAGTAGAAGAAAGCAATGTAGCACCTTTAGACGAACAAACGATAAATTTACCTATTCCAGCACAAACCGTAGAAGGAGAATATAGTGTTGATGTAGCTTTGGTGTTAAAAGAAGATAATTTATGGGCGAAAGCAGGACATGAAGTAGCCTTTGGTCAATATATATATACGATTCAAGGAGAAACTCAACAAATTCCAATGGAGAAAAAGTATCTTCAAGTAGAAGATTGTGATTTTAACATAGGAGTGAAAGGCGAAAACTTTCATTTTATCTTTTCCAGACCCTATGGTGGTTTAATTTCTATGAAATACGGCAATCGAGAAATGATACATCATCCAATAATGCCGAATTTTTGGCGTGCCATGACCGATAATGATCGTGGAAATCATATGGCACAAAGGCAAGCACAATGGAAGATTGCTAGTTTATATGCAAAACATACTCATGTGGATCTTCAACAAGAGGATGAAAGTGTAACGATAACCTATACGTATGATTTATCTACAACACCTAAAGTATATTGTACGGTAGCATATACGATTGATGGCAATGGTAAAATAAAAGTAGAATTATTATATAAAGGGAATCCAGATTTATCTCCTATGCCAGCTTTTGGAATGACATTTAAAATACCTTCTCAATATCAAAATGTAACTTGGTATGGAAATGGACCAGAAGAAAGTTATTGGGATCGTAAACATGGCGCTCGATTAGGAATTTTTAAAAAGAAAGTTATCGATCATATAGCAGACTATGTTATTCCTCAAGAATGTGGAAATAAAACAGATATCCGCTGGATTACCGTTACTAATCCTCAAGGATTGGGAATAAAAATATCCGCATCCAAACCGTTTGAATGTAGTGTTTTGCCATATACTTGTCATGAATTAGAAAATGCATATCACCATTATGAACTCCCACCTATTTATCATACTGTTATTACGATAAATAAAAAACAGATGGGAGTAGGCGGTGACAATAGTTGGGGAGCACCTATTCATACAGAATATATGATTCCTGCTCATCAAGATATAGAATTTGAATTTACTATTGAGCCTTTATACTCTTAAGCGTTTGATGCCAGTTATCTACGTAATCCCCGAGAGCCCATTCGGCCATAATGACTTTTTCATTTTCTTTTAAAGGGATTCTTTCCAATGGCGTATTTGAAAATACGCCATTTTCTATGGCATAAATACCAATTTCTTTTTTTGTTATTACGATTAAAAGGTCTTGGCTTGGAGAAGTAAAAGCATCCAGTGCATCTGGTATTTTATCTTTAATATGAGTCCAGGAAATAGAAAGATAATCATAGAAAATAAGTTCAGAAGGAGGAAATAGAGGAAGGGTATAATCAAATATCGTATCTTCCTTCTCTTTTTGATAATGAATTCTTCCTTTAAAAAACCAATGTCCTATTCGGCGTTCCAATCCTATATTATTCAAAAAATCATTCGGCTTTATTAATTGTTTCTTTGTAATTTCTTTATCTGTCATCATTTTTTGTAGCTGAGATTCCATGACCATTTCTGCCTTTTCTCCAGCCAAATCAGAAATTTTCACATTTCGATTACTAGGAAGACTGTCAATAGGCAAAATCTGTAGTTTTTTTGTTTTCCATATTTCATTTCGATAAGAGTACTTTCCATTTCCTATCATTTCAATTGCTACATAATCATTTCCAATATAATCAATATACTTAAAAAGATCTCCTGTTTTTCCTAACCAATCCAGTGCATTTAAAGAAGGAGTAAGATCATTTTTAAGTTTTTGAGTCTGTTGAATAGGATGAGGCAATAATAAATCTTCTTGTTTTTCCTCTTCTGTGTGTCGTATAATGTCTAATTTCCAAAATCCACTTCTTCGCGGAAAGAAAATTCCATCTAGTTCTAGAAAAGGATACATTTCACCATCTTTTGCTGCTAACCATAAAGTTCGATAGAAAGCTTGAGAGGCATCAGTAGAACGCAATCCGATTAAAACACCAGATCGCATTGTTTCTTTTTCATCTGTATTTTCACCTAAAGTCTTTTTTTCATTGTTAGAATGAATATCATTTTCTAAACTCATAGTATAATTTAGCATAATTCTTTCCAAACTATCTACTTCATCGCTAATCTTCGTTAAATAAAAATGATCATTTGCCATATTTAAAACCAATTCATTAGAATTGATCCATAAAATTTCACAGAAAAATTTATCCTGATCAATAACAGTAATAATGTCTAAATCATCTTTAGAAAAAGGATCAAAATGATCTCCGGGATAATAAATAAGATAATCTTCCTTAGATACTCGTTTCATTTTATAAGTAGGATTTTTTAAAAAAAGGTTGCCCAAAACAATAAAATCCTTAGAAAATTGAAAGTTTTCTAATTCCGATTTTTCTTCTTGTTTTTCATTATCTTTATTTATAGGAGTAGCTTTCCAAGTTCCACGAATTGGAGTTTGTTCGTTGGATGGGGGTACAATACCATGAGTAGGAGAAGGTTCAGAAGAGATCAGATTACAACTCGTCAATAAAAACATTATTACAAGTCCATATAATAAATAAAATAATTTCTTCATTTATCCACGCTCCTGTAAAGGAATCTGGATGATAACTTCCGTTCCTTTTTGTAATTCACTTTTAATTTCTAAATGACCATTCATTAACTGAATAATTTCATCACAAATAGATAATCCAATTCCATTTTTGGATTTACTTGTTTTTCCTTTATAAAATTTTTCTTTTACTCTCGGTAATTCTTCAGCTGCAATACCACATCCCGTATCTTGAATACAAAAATGAAAATAAGGTTTTTCATAAGAAGCAGAAAGAATTACTTTTCCACCAGCGGGAGTAAAATTAAAAGCATTATCCAATATATTAATAAAAACTTGTTTTAAACGATATTCATCTGTATACGTCATAGGAAGATCTTTTTCACAAATTACTTGAAAGTCAATTTGATCTCGTAAAGCCCTAGGAGTTAGTTGTTTCTTCATATGTTTGATAATGGCCGTCATATCTACTTGCTCTGGATTCAGTACAATTTTATGAGATACAAACTTAGAAAAATCCAACAATTCCTCGACCATCTCTGTTAATCGATCGCTTTCTTTTTCAATAATCTCTAAACCATCAAAAAGCATTTTTTTACTCTCATATCCTCCCTTTAATGTCATAGCCCAACCTTTAATCGAAGTAAGAGGAGTACGAAGTTCATGAGAAATAGAAGAGATAAAATCTGTTTTTAATTGTTCCCGTTTCAAAATTTCTTCTGCCATATAATTCAATGTATCAGAAAGTTTTCCTATTTCATCATCATGTTTCTTTTTACTTTTAACTTTAAAATCTCCTAACGCCATTTTTTCAGCTGTTGCAGTTACTTCTTTTACAGGACCAATGATTGAATTAGCCAACAATAAGCTTACAAGACCAGATAGCATAATAACGATAGCACCAAGTCCTAAAAAGACAGTAGTAATATTTTGAATCTCTTGATTCACTTCCCGTAAAGAACTAGTAAAACGTAGTACCCCTACAATTGTATGGTTCGAATATAAAGGTGCAGATACAGACATCACCGGATCTATATCATATTCTACCTTTCCTATCCACCTTCCACGTTGCTCTTTTAAAGCTTTATTCACATCTTCCATTTTAGAAAGATCCGAAGGCATTACCCCGATTGAGTCCATCAATACTTTTCCTTCTAAATCAATAATTTGTACCTGAGCGGTGGTTTGTTTCCAGAAAGTATCTACATTATACAATACATTTTCCTCTAACGTGGCATGAGAAAAATATTGTTGGTATAAGTTAGTGGACATATTTAATTGGTTATACAAATTCTCTTCTAAATTTTGATAATAATTTTGTTTTACTGTTTGGATAATAAAAATTTCTAATGTAATAACCGTGATTAAAATAATAAACATAAAATTAATTACTAATTTTTTCTTAATGCTTTTCACGATTCCCATCCTTTTTCAATGACTATTTTTACCTTTATAGTAAACCTTTTTAAGTTAAAATGTGTTACAGAAAAGTTACAGTCTACTGTAGACATTTTATTTCATCCATTTTCATACGTTGTACTAAGTCTATAATTTATTTTATCATAACAAAAAACATTTTCCATCCATAGAAAAATGGAAAGATCATTAGATTAATTTAATAGCATAAGATATATTATAGAAGTTTAACGAAAGGAAATTAGAAAATAGGTATATTGATGAATTTGTATATTTCAAACAAAGTACATTTTATATTGTAGATATTTTATGCAAAAGATAGAGAACTCTTTAGTGATAATGTAGAAAACACTAAATAAAGTTGAAAAAGATTATATAAGGTGTATATTGTATATGAGAAATGTTAATAAAATAACAAAAAATTGAATATATTAAAGGAGGGTAAAAGATGGAAACTAGTAAAAATGTAAAAAAATTATACGTTTAGTGAAGAACAAATAAAAAAATTAGATGAAATTATTGAAAAAAATAATTCTCGCACTAAACTGATTCCTATGTTAGAAGAAATTCAACAATTACTAGGTTTTGTTCCCGTAGAAGTACAAGAACGAATTGCTCAAAAAACAGGTATTAATGAAAATGACATCTACGGAGTTGTTTCCTTTTATTCTTATTTTACCATGCAACCAAGAGCTAGACATAGAATACAAATATGTTTAGGAACTGCGTGCTATGTCAAAGGTGGAAAAGAAATTGCTGAGAAAATTGAATCAACACTTCAAATTAAATTAGGAGAAAATACACCGGATGGTAGATTTACTTATGAAGAAGCAAGATGTTTTGGAACTTGTGGTTTAGCACCTGTTCTAGTAGTAGATGGAACCGTTTATGGAAAAGTAAAACTAGAAGATGTAGATGAAATTTTAAGCCGTTATGAATAAATAGGGGGGTGACTCATTTGGTAGTAAAAGATTTAGAAGGATTAAAAAAAATAAAAAATCAAACACTAGAAATACAATCTTTAGATGATACCAAAAATAGAAAAAGAATAACTGTTCATATGGGTACCTGCGGTATTGCTTCAGGTGCACAGGACGTTCTAAATACATTCAAAAAATTAGTTCGAGAATCCAAAGAAAAAGATATCAAAATAGAAACAACAGGATGTATGGGAATTTGTTCTAAAGAACCACTGGTTACCGTTGAAATTATCAATCAAGAACCTATTATTTATGAATATGTAAACAATGAAAAAGCAATGGAAATATTTAATACTCATATTCAAGAAGGAAAAGTATTAAGTAAATATGCATTTGTTAGAGGAAAAGAAAGTGAAATCGAAGAAAGAGTACAAAATAACGGTGCAATAAAAGGACAAGAAGTTCTTGATGATTCAATAAAAGGAATCGAAGAAATACCATTTTTTAATCTTCAAAAAAGAATCGTTATGAGAAATAGAGGAGCAATTGATCCTTTTAAAATAAATGATTATATTGCAAGAGATGGTTATGAAGCTGCTTATAAAGCATTAAAAGAAATGGATAGTAAAAAAATTATTCAAACCATTCTGGATTCTGGACTACGTGGACGTGGAGGAGCAGGATTCCCAACAGGATTAAAATGGAAGTTTGCATCTCAACCACAATCAGAAGAAAAATATATTATTTGTAATGCCGATGAGGGAGATCCAGGAGCCTTTGTTTGTGGAGAAGAAACGGCTCTTATTCATTCCATCCAAGGTCAAAGAGGAAATCCTAGATTAAAAATTCCTTACCCAGCAGAAAAAGGATTATTTAACAAGCCTACGGTAATTGATAATGTAGAAACATTAGCCAATATTGCTCCCATTATTTTAAAGGGAAGTGACTGGTTTACTAAGATCGGTACCGACAAAAGCAAAGGAACAAAAGTATTTTCTATTACAGGAGATATCGTAAACGTAGGATGTATCGAAGTACCTATAGGAACTTCCATTCAAACAGTAATCGAAGATATCGCATCTCCTATGGAAGGTGCTAAAATAAAAGCAGTACAGTTAGGAGGTCCTTCTGGAGGATGTCTTCCTGTACAATACTTTGACACACCCCTAGACTATGAACCCCTAAAAGATTTAGGAACCATCATGGGATCTGGTGGAATGATTGCTATTAATGAAAAAAAATCAGCAGTAGATATAGCACGCTTTTTTGTACGTTTTTGTGCCAGTGAATCCTGTGGAAAATGTTTACCCTGTAGGGAAGGTACCNGTCAGATGGTAAATATTTTAAACAAAATTTGTAGTGGTAATGGAACTACCGAAGATATTAATAAGCTGGAAGATTTAGCTCTTGTAGTTAAAAAGACGTCACTTTGCGGACTTGGAAAAACAGCTTCTAATCCTGTTTTAAGTACATTACAATACTTTAGAAATGAATACGAAGCTATTGTTCAATAGATGAAAAGGGGTGAAATCGATGATTTTTAGTAATTCTTTAGACTATGAAGCAATAACCAATCAATTAGATAAAGAAAATGATGTAATCACCATTATTGGATGTAATACATGTATTCGTGTCTCGGGAGCAGGTGGACCCGACAAAATGAAAGCGTTAGCTTTACAATTAAAAAAAGATGGATATAACGTCAAAGATGGTTTTATGCTACCTATTGCTTGTATGGAACCTTATCTTGCGACTGCAAAACTCGCCCATGAAATAAATACCATTGTAGTTTTAGCCTGTACCGCAGGAGTTTCCAATATAAAACGAAATTATCCTCATCTAAAAGTAGTAGAAACGGTTGATAATATCGGATTAATTGTTGCAGATACCAATAAAGGGGTTTTAAAAATTGCTATGCCTTATGAAAAACATCAACATAAATTAGGCGAAGAATACCCTATCGGTTCAGACGGAAAAAATAAAATGCCAAAGGAACAAATACCAATTAAAGTGGGGGTGAACTAAATGATAATTTCACTAAGAGATATTAGTTACGAAGAATTAAAAAATAAATTAAGTAAAGACGACAAAATTTTATTATGGAGTTGTAATACCTGTATCAAATTTTGTGGTGTTGGTGGATATGACAAAATGGTACTATTAGAAAAAATGCTTACTGCGGATGGCTATACCGTTATAGGAAAAGAATTAGTAAGTATCGCTTGTTTGTACTCCTTAACAGAACAGCACCAACAAGATCCCAATAAAAAAGAATTATTTGATGAAGCAACGGCAGTCATTTCTTTAACCTGTGAAGATGGATATGAAACAGCAGAGGCCGTTTTTAAAGATAAAAAAGTAATCCGAGTGGTAAAAACCTTAGGTGTTGGAAACTTTTCCATGGATCGAGGTCCTATCTTAACCGCACCCTTTGAATGGACAGAATTAGAACAAAATGATCAAGGGTATTCATTTCCAGAAGTCGCAGAAAAGTTAAATCTCTATCCAACATTCTTTGATAGAAACGAGGCGGCACCTGATAGTACAGATGATCTTATTCGTATTACAATCAATCAAAAAGAATATCAAGTAAAAAAAGATATTACTATTATGCAAGCATGTGAACAAAATGGTATTAAAATTCCTCATTTATGCCATGAATCCGATCTAACGCCAGATGCTAATTGTAGATTATGTTTAGTAAAAGTAAAAGGAGAACAAGAATTAGCCCCTGCTTGTGCCACAACCGTTAAAGAGGGTATGGAAATCACTACAGAAGATGAGGAACTGAATCATAATCGCAGGATTCTTTTAGAATTACAAATGGCTTCTCATGAACATAATTGNNTAACCTGTCACAAAGGAAATCCATGTATTGCAGGTTCTTGTGAACTACAAGAACTCATCCGAGAATTTGATATTAAGGAATCCAGGTATGAACAAAACAAAGAAAAATATCCGATTGACAATACCAGTCCCGTACTATCTTATGATCCTAACAAATGTATTTTATGTGGANGATGCGTGCGTGCATGTAGTGAAATTGCATGTCAAAACAATTTAGGTTTTATCAATAGAGGTGCAGATACATTGGTAGCTGCAGGAGCCAATAAGGATTTTGANCAATCAATATCTCTAGTACATTGTGCAACGGGTACATGATTGATTTNGGCACCTTTTTTCACCATTACAATAATAGGAAGTTCAGTAATTGCTATAGTATACCACGTGCCACCTTGTAATTCTTCCTTAGTAAAGTAATTAACCCAAGTACCTTGTGGAAGATATACTCTACGTTCTGTTGTATTCGCTTTCATTATAGGTGCAACTAACAGATCGGATCCAAAGAAATACTCATCGTCTATNAGCCATGAGGTATCGTCATCAGGATACTCAAAGAATAAGGTTCTAAGAAGGGGATACCCTTTTTCAATACTTTTTAAAGATTGTTCTTTAATATATGGAAGTAAGCTGTATTTAAGTTCTACAGATTTTCTGAATAAATGAGTGAATTCTTTGCTATATTNCCAAGGTTCTTTTGGAGGATTACCATGACAACGACTATGAGAAGTTAGCATGCCAAAAGCTGTCCATCTGCCATATAATTCTTCAGGACTTTTTTGCGTAAAGCCACCAATGTCATGACTCCAAAATGTAAAACCACAAAGTCCAAGTGATAATCCAGCACGTAAGGTAGCAGCCATGGCACTATCTGTAATTTCAGCATCGCCTCCCCAATGAAGAGGATATCTCTG
>JGI24708J26588_10003862_pt1 | contig 10618 bp, 7 predicted proteins | sample BioPla1DNA2_FD_26588 | JGI IMG/M metagenome (IMG submission 26588) | reverse complement strand
TTTTTATAGCTGCACCACCTGAACCTGTGCTCTTCAAAGCATTATAAGTTGAAATTTCACTTGCAATAGTTCTTGCATTTGCTGTGTGTCTTGAAGCCTTTGCCTCGTCTACGTTACCCATAATCTTAGGTACCAGTAGAACTGCTAGTATTGCCAATATTGCAATAACAACTACTAGCTCAACTAGTGTAAAACCTTTTTCATTTTTTTCGAGTTTCTTAAACATCTTTTCTCCTCCTTTAATTAAATCAATTGATTTTTATATCAAAGAGTATATATAATACTCATGATATCGTAGATAAAATTCCCAATTTCTTTATATATCCTGCTATTTTACAAGACTAGACATATCGAACATAGGTAGTGCAATTGATATAACTATAAATGCTACAACAACTGCTAATATAATTATAATCAAAGGCTCTAGCATAGAAGTTAGTCTTTGAGTCGCCTCATCCACTTCTTCCTCGTAGAATAAAGCAGTCTTTCCTAGCATATCCTCTAAGGTACCAGATTCCTCTCCCAACATAATCATATTTACTATCATGGCAGGAAAAAGTGCTGTATCCTTGACTGGTCCATATAAGCCCTTTCCTTCTCTAACCTGCCGTTCAATTTTTTCCATTTGCTCTATTGCATGTGTGTTATCTAGTATCTTCCCAGTTATCCTTATGGCTTCAGTAATGCCTACTCCAGAACCCATAAGGGTTGACATTGTTCTTGCAAAAGTCGCTGCTATAGATGTTGTTTGAATCTTACCAAGTAAGGGCATCCTTAACTTGAATTTATCAAATGTTAGCCGACCAGATTCAGTAGACAAATAAACCCTAAATGCTGCAAATATTATTGCAAAGATTACAAAAAGTACAATATAATTATTCCTCATAAATCCACTAATAGCTATTAATGCTTTTGTAATGCCTGGTAATTCTGCCCCTGAAGACTCAAACATTGATGTAAAGGTAGGTACCACAAAAATCATAAGGAATATAACTACAATCACTGCTACGACTAAAACCACTATAGGATAAATCATAGCGGATTTTACCTTTTGCTTGAGTTTATATGCCTTTTCAAAATGAACTGACATAACCTCTAANGAATTCTCTAGGGTACCACTGACCTCACCTGCATGGACCATATGTATAAGTATGGGTGGGAAGTACTTGCTATGAACTCCCATAGCTGCTGATAAACTACTCCCCTTCTGTATATCAGANCTAACCTTTACTATAATGTTTCTAAGGACTGGGTTCTCTGTCTGCTCCCCCAGCATATTCAAGGCTTGAATNAAGGGTACACCTGCCTTAAGTATGGATGCAAACTGCTTGCAGAAAATAGTAAGGTCTTTTACAGATACCTTTGCAAACAAGTCCATCTCTTTAATATCTTTTCTATCTTGAATNTCCTTTAGTTCGATTAAGAAAAAGGATTTTTGCCGAATCATATCTACTACATTCTTTCTATCTGGAGCTTCGTAGATACCCTCAATGATTCTACCTGACATATCCTTTGCTTTATATTGATATTTTGCCATAAAAGACTTTCCTCCATCTATAGAAGTAGCTTTTTAACATAATCNNTATCCACACATCGTTCTAAGATGTCCGNCTTGCTTACGAGACCCTTCTTGAACAATTCTANCAATGCATCATCCATGGTCTGCATACCTCTAGAGGCATTTGTCTGAATAACATTGTTAACTTGATGGACCTTTCCTTCACGAATCATGTTACGAACAGCTGCATTGACAATCATAACCTCGATTGCTACCACTCTTCCCTGACCATCTACCCTTGTAAGTAGCTGTTGAGATATAACTGCCTGTAGGGTCATGGCAAGCTGAACAGCTATTTGCTGTTGCTGATTGGGTGGAAAGATATCAATGATACGGTTTATTGTGGCTGCTGCTCCAACAGTATGTAGTGTACTAAATACTAGGTGACCTGTCTCAGCTGCAGTTAGGGCAATTGATATGGTCTCATGATCTCGCATCTCACCAACCAAGATTACATCTGGATCTTGTCTAAGACATGCTCTTAATGCATTACCAAAGCTCAAAGTATCATTACCAANCTCTCTTTGGTTTACAACACTTAATTTATGCCNAAATAGATATTCTATAGGATCCTCTAAGGTTATAATGTGCTTTCCTCTATTTGTATTTATAAGCTCGATCATACTTGCCAAAGTTGTAGATTTACCACTTCCTGTAGGACCTGTTACTAATACAATACCGCTATTTTTATTAGATAGCTCTTTAACAATAGCTGGTAAGCCAAGATCTTCAATCTTTGGAATCTCCGTATTAATAAGTCTTAGAGCAACTGCAAATGCATTTCTTTGTCGATAAGCATTTACCCTAAACCTCTGAATTCCAGGAAGTGTGTATGAAAAGTCAACCTCTCCCTTGTTAATCAATGTCTTCCATTGAAAATCATTGGTCAATTCTCGGATTAATTTCTCAGCATCCTCCATTGTAACCTTTCTATCATCAATATACTGTAGCTGTCCATGTACTCTCAATATACATGGAACCCCTACGGTAATGTGTAAATCGGAAGCCTTTGCATTAACTGCCGCTAATAATATCTGCTGAAGATTCATATCATATCCACCTTTTCAACATATTTATACTTAACACCAATTAATCTTGAGAGTAAGTGATATCCATTACCTCATTAAATGATGTAATCCCCTGTCTTACTAATCGTATACATTCCATTTTCAAGGTAGACATTCCCTGAGACATTGCATACCTTGTCATTTCATTGACTGTAGCATTGTTAGCTATCATATCTCTAAGTTCCTTAGTTACCACAAGAATCTCATGAACTGCAATTCTACCCTTATATCCTACCTGATTACAAAATGAACAGCCTACTGGTTTATAGAATTGATATTCTCCTTCTGGAAGTCCAAGATACTTTAGTTCATGGTCTGGTGGATTATAAGGTGCAGCACATGCTGTACATAATCTTCTAACCAGTCTTTGTGATATAACTCCCATTAAGGATACTGCTATCATATAGGGTGCTATTCCCATATCAATTAATCTAGATATGGAAGCTACAGCATCATTAGTATGCAAGGTACTCAAAACCAAGTGTCCTGTAATAGCTGCCCGGATAGCAACCTCCACCGTATCCGCATCTCTTATTTCACCAACCATTATAATGTCTGGATCCTGTCTAAGAAAGGATCTTAGGGCACTAGGAAAATCGAGACCTGCCTTGGTATTAACCTGTACCTGGTTAAGTCCATCTATCTGATACTCTATTGGGTCTTCTACTGTTACAATATTATCAGTTACCTTGTTTAGCTCGCTTANCATGGTATATAGTGTTGTGGATTTACCACTTCCTGTAGGACCTGTTATAAGAATTATTCCATTAGGGTTCTGCAACAATTGATCAAATAGCTCAAGATTGCTCTTTGTAAAACCAAGTTTCTCCTTAGGTATCAGGAAATTGGTTTTATCAAGAATACGCATAACAACCTTTTCACCATGGGCAGTAGGAAGAACAGATACACGAATGTTCAATATTTTATCCTTCATCTGGAAATCAAATCTTCCGTCTTGAGGAACCCGCCTTTCTGCTATATCTAGGCCAGATAGTATCTTAATACGTGTAGACACCGCCGCATGAGCTTCCTTAGGGATGCTCTTTGATAATGTAAGTCTTCCATCAATTCTAAATCTAACACGAACCTCCTTATCCATAGGTTCAATATGTATATCACTGGCGTTCTGAGATACGGCTAATTCTATAGTTGAGTAAACCAGCCTTACTATTGGTGCAGAATCTACCTCGTAGGATGAAATCTCCAAATCACCAGGACCTGTAGAAGCAGATAAATCACTTTCTTTTTTAAACTCCATTATGGCCTGGTCGGCACTCTCACTACCATAAAATTTATTAATAGCACTATTAATTGCAGTTCTAAAGGAAATCACAGGTACTATTTCATAATTAGTGGCCATCCTAAGATCTTCTGTTGCAATAAAATTAAGTGGATCCTCCATCGCTACATAGAGCATATTCATTTCCAACTTAACCGGAACAACATTGTGTCTGCGAATTAATGGGTATGGGATTAATCTTAGTACGTCACTAGGTATGGTTATTGTATTAAGATCGATAAAGGGTATACCCAGTTGAAACTCTAGAACCTCCATAACTTGTGATTCTGTTACATAGTTGTTTTCTATTAGGATATTACCAATCTTACCGCCATTTGTTTTTTGTATTTCTAATGCTTCATTTAATTGATCATGAGTAATTAAACCAGTATCTATTAGCAAGTCGCCTATTTTTTTCTTTTTATTAATCATGTCTTCCCCCGACCTATTTCAATTTTACCTATAAGTCCTTACGTCTATTCAGGTTTGTTAGGCAAAAATACTCGCAAACTAAATTAGAGCCGTAGATTAGTGTCATCAATTATTAGCTCATATAAACCTGATTATAGTACTCAGTTGGTAAAAGCCTCCATCTTCATAAAGCGTTCTATGTTTTCTAATAAAAGTGCTGAGCTAATTGTCTCAAAAACAACATCTGTACCATCATAATCAATACGTAACAAGTCATGGATGCCAGATTGTAGACAGGTAAATCCAGAGCTTACTTGCTTATCCTCTTTATCTGTTCCAATTGTTTCAACAGATAATACATTGTCTATTACTATCATACGATTTGATAATTGTGACAGTGAATCAGATAATTGATATTGCCCATCATGTTCACTAATCAACCCTATTTCAACTAATTGTTCTAAAACCTTTTTTAGATGATCCTGTTTTAAGGTTAGGTGCTCTCCTAAAACTTCACCAATGCAATATACAAACCATTGAATGCTGGCATTAGAACTATGCACCATTCTCCAAATCATATTAAAGCTATACCTATTATTTGTATATGGGAGCTCATCTACAAAGGCCCTTAATATGGTTCTTCTCTCCATATCCAACAAGGCCGCAGTAACTAGCGCTTCCTGTGATGATAATTTCTGATAAAAACTAACGCTTTTCATGCTACTTTTTCCAACAAAATCCTCAAATAGTGCTAATACATCGGTATCATTAGTCCCATTGTCTAAAGTGAAATAGTCCATACCAGAAGTAAAGGATATCTTCTTTTTTAAAGACTTATCATAGCAGATGGTATGTTCATATTTATTTATACCGCCAGTAAACATAAGCTTAACTAAGGAAGCTGGCTTAGATAAGATTTCAACTGACTCCTTTATATCATCTTGAATCATTCCATCAGAATTAATAATCCCCTTTTCAACGAAAAACTCTTTATCAGTATCTGATAATTCTTTTGTAGCAAAGTTATTAAGAAGACTTATATCGTTCTTTTCTCCTATTATATGATTCAAGCATTCCATCTGCTCCTGACTAAAAACGTATTTTAACATTTCAGTAGTTCCTCCCTTAGCAAAATAATTATGATATGGCTTTACATGTCTCTATCATTCCTAGCTATTCTATTGCAGAAAATCTTCTCTGTGCCTTAGAACTAACTAGGTCTGATATTGCACTATATATACCACCTGCATGTTGTTTATTAGATTGCATTTCTTTAAAAACAATATTATCACTAGTAGTATACGATATAAAATCTTCTATAGTTANTTCCTGCATCTCAGACTCTTTTACCAAGAAGTTTTCTATCAGAACTCTACCTTGGCTAGAAGCAAATGAATTTCTAATGCTTGGTGAAGCTTCATCAATATTGATTTTACTACCACCTGGAGTTAAATAAGCCTTCATCAAACCAAGCCTTATCCATCTCTGTTCATTATTATCACCAAGTAATGATAAAGTAGAACTATGGGCTCCTATATCATTAACAAAGGTTCTAATCCGAGTTTTTACTGGAATTCTAGCAANTTGTAATTCACCCTGGTTCGTTTCAAATCTACCCGACCATAAATAGGAGAATTCATCTGCAGAATCATCCTTCATTGCCACTTCATCAACAATCTGATCATCTAGACTTATATTGGCAGATATAAACTCCTCTGTATCATCAAAGATTAGTTCTTCTGTTTCCTGTGAACTTTCAATCTCTTCGTTGTTATCAATTTCTTCACAAATTATATCTAATAAATCCTTGATTTGATCAACCTTACCCAACTTAATATTTTCATCAAGTGAAATCTCTTGAATTAAGTCTTCAGCAACATCAGATACAGCGTATTCTTCTTCAGAATCAGATTCTTGAGCAACTTCATCTGCTACTACTTCATCAACCACTGTTTCATCACTTGCTGCTTCATCAATAATTGCTTCGTCAACTACTGTCTCATCACTTGTTGCTTCATCAATAATTGCTTCGTCAACTACTGTCTCATCACTTGCCGCTTCATCAATAATTGCTTCGTCAACTACTATCTCATCGACTACTTCTTCATCGACTAAGCTTTCATCAATATCGGATTCAATATTCATAACTTCTTCGTCAATCGTTACAGCCTGCTCGATCTTTGCATCGCTTTCAAGAATCTTTTCAACCTGTATAGCTAACTTTTCTTCTGTCTCATCGACATGTTCAATTTGTAACTTACTAGTCTTGCCCTCAAATTCATTATATATAGGTAGTATATCACCATTATCTGAACCCATGATAAGTGATTCTCCTGCATATTGATTAAGANTCAACTCTTCACTAGTCTCATCTACTTCCTCTTGAATATATTCACTTACTGGTCTATACACTGACTCATTCTTAGTAGAGGCATTAGACTTAAGCTCTTCCTCAACTTGGGTTTTAGCCTGAGTATCTTCTTCATCTTGAGCTTTTGCCTTANNCTCTTCTTCAACTTGGGCTATTGCCTTAGTTTCTTCTTCAACTTTAGCTTTTGCCTTAGTCTCTTCTTCAACTTGAGTTTTTGCTTGATTATCCTCTTCTTGTATCTCAGCCTTAGTATCTTTCTTCGAATCAGTCTTTAGTGAAGCATTCTTATTACCAGTCTGAAATAGTATTACATTATCTTCTTGTTCAACTGGTTTAAGTAAATTAAGTAAATCAACAATATTCTCTTTTCTATAGGGCTTAATTACATAGTCCTTAGCTCCTGCCTTAGTTGCCTCTATAATTATCTTTTTTTGACCTAATGCAGTACACATAATTATATTGACACCAGGATCATTACTTAAGAGTTGAGGAAGAGCACCTAAACCATCTAGCTTAGGCATCTCTACATCTAAAAAAATAAATTCTGGTTTTAATTTCGCAGCTAACTCTACTGCCTCCAAACCATCCTTAGCCTCACCAACAACATCAAATCCTTCGTTTACCAATATATCTCTTAGAACGTTTCTAGAAAATCTAGAATCGTCCACGATCATGATGCCCTTTCTATCTATGGTGGGTTCAGGTTTTTCTTTTGATTTATCACCCATAACTTTAAATAGTTTCATCATTGTCCTCCCTCTATATATTAAAAACCATAACGTGAAATAAGCAGTTTGTTTGAATTTTACAAATATAATCTATTCATATCCTCATTATACTTAATTTATCCATATTTTACAATAGTTAAAATGCAATATTATGGGTAATATGCATGTTTTTTTTAAATAATATGTTTTTTTACTTATATATTGCATAAACTTCAAACTGTTTAACTCTAATATTCCCTTTGTTAGTTCATTATTTGTTGCGAGATACATTTGAAACTATTTAACAAAAGAATTATTTTCCTGTCTAGCCCAAATATTTACATATGTTTGTGCTTATTATATAAAAGTATTCTATATTGCACTTCTAATATTTTACAAATCATGTGTCTTAAATGAATTAATTTTTAATAATAATATTAGCATAATATAATATTATTTTAATAAAATTTTAATATTTTACGGAATAATATAATAGTTTAATAATAACTTATATTTATTTTATAAATCTATAGTATATTAGTCCTTATATTTTTATGCATAACTTATGTAAAATGCCCAAACATTCTTTTTGTAATAATATTTTGTTCAATAAAGAATTTTACTTATGAATCTCTTACTCTGAGCGCGACCAGCTTGCCGGCAAAATATTAAATATGGGAGTGTACATCCTAAGTTGACTGTTTTTTATGTAAGAGAACGCAATTTAATATTATAAAAAAAGACTACTGTTTTCATTCAACTTAACAGTAGTCTTTTAATTATATTATAGTTATCTACATATTTTCTAATCAAAACACTCTCGTAACTTTTTGAGTGCCTTCTTTTCAATTCTACTAACATAACTTCTTGAAATACCCAACTTGGATGCGATCTCTCTTTGGGTAACTTCCTTTTTATTAATCAGTCCATAACGTAAGGATATAATTACACGTTCTCTATCTGTTAAGACCTCTTCAATAACACCATATAACTTTTTAATATCCTCTTCTAGAACAATACTTTCAACAATGTCTACATCAGTCTCTTCTATGATGTCTAAGAGGTTTATTTCATTTCCCTCTCTATCTGACCCAATAGGATCATATAGATATACCTCCTTATTAAGTCGCTTATTGCTTCTTAACATCATTAAAAGTTCATTATCAATACAACGGGATGCATAGGTTGCCAGGCGGATTCCTTTCTTATCATCAAAGGTATCAATAGCTTTAATCAATCCTATAGTTCCAATGGATATTAAATCATCTGTTTCCTTATCTACCATATTGTATTTTTTTACAATATGGGCAACTAATCGTAAGTTATGTTCTATTAATTTATCCCTTGCTTCCTTGTCTCCATTTTTGCATCGTTTCAGATAGTCCGCTTCATCATCTGTACTTAATGGCTTTGGAAATGATTTCACGAAGATAAGCACCCTCAATGCTTAATGATTCATTATTATCATATGAACAATAATGACATAAAGTGCCTATCCTTCTTAAAAAAGGACAAAAAGAACTGCTTATCTTACATTTTTTCCTAACCAAATACCTAGGGAATTACCAATCATAAAGATATAGGATTATAGGTTAGTTTTANACTTCCTTCCTCCTTAAGATATCAAATGGCTCTAGTTTGTATCCTAAATCAATATAAATGCTTTGCTTTGGATGAGGACAACTTTCCATATCATTACCCTCATCATCNGTAATTCTCTTTACAACAAGCTTAAATGTATTGCCATCCGGCCTTATAAGTTCAATTTTTTCACCGACTGAAAATTTATTCTTCTGCTCTAACTTATATAGACCATCTCTTTCACCCTCAATGGTTCCTAAGTAAGTATATGCCTTTTCATAGGTGTTGTGATCATAAATTTGATCTTCGTGTCTGGGCTTACCAAAGAAAAATCCTGTGGTAAACTGGCGGTTCACACCCTTTAAGACTTCTTCCATATATAAGGGTTTATTCATTTCATATAGGCTAGGGTCAGTGAAATAATCATCAATCGCCCTCCTATATGTTCTTGCAACTGTTGCAACATAAAGGGCTGTCTTCATCCTGCCCTCTACCTTAAAACTGTTAATACCCGCATTAACCATCTGAGGTATATACTCAAGCATGCATAAATCCTTAGAATTAAATATATAGGTACCCCTATCAGTTTCCTCTATAGGAAGATATTCTCCTGGCCTCTTTTCCTCGACTACATGGTATCTCCACCTACATGAGTGNGTNCATTCTCCAAGGTTGGCATCTCTTCCAGTAAAATAATTGCTTAAGAGACATCTTCCTGAATAGGCAATACACATAGCCCCATGAACAAAGGTCTCAATCTCCATATCCTCAGGAATATTTGCCCTAAGTTCTGTTATTTCTTGAAGAGATAACTCTCTTGCTGATACTACCCGGCTAGCNCCTAGTTTGTGCCAAAATCTGTAGGTCGAATAATTTGTACTGTTTGCCTGAGTACTTATATGAATTTCAATCTCCGGAGCCTCCTCCTTGGCTATGGTAAACACCCCTGGATCAGATATAATAAATGCATCTGGCTTATCCTTACCAAATGCCATCAGGTCTTTAAAATACTTCCTTATGCCCTCTAAGTCCCGATTATGGGCAGTTATATTTGCTGTAACATATACTTTTTATTATATTTATGGGCAAAGGCTATTCCTTCCCTCATATCTTCCATTGAAAAATTCCTAGCCTTAGCTCTAAGTCCATACATATCGCCACCTATATAAATGGCGTCTGCTCCGTACATTACTCCTATCTTTAATGTCTCTAGGTTGCCTGCTGGAATCAAAAGCTCAGGTTTCTCGATATTTATCATAATATCCTTCTTTCATATCCATGTCTTTTTCTTAGTTCTTTATCTTAGTTCTATTAATTAGCTGTTTTCTTGCTACTCTATATTCTATAACTTAATGAAACACCATCTCCCAAGGCTAGTATTACAGTCTCTAACTCATCCATATGAGTTATTGCATAGAGATACTCTCTCATCCTAGTATGAATNGTTCTATCTCTCCTTACAATNCCATATCTNGAATTAACGACTGTACCATCCTGTAGAACATTATCGGTTATAAGAAGTCCCTCATTGTCAAGCAAGTCTATGAGCATAGGAAGAAAGTTCATATACTGGGCCTTTGCTGCATCCAAAAAAATTAGATCATATTTCTCTTTGCTATCTACTAGGCCTTTAAGAATTTCCTC
>JGI24708J26588_10003861_pt1 | contig 10621 bp, 10 predicted proteins | sample BioPla1DNA2_FD_26588 | JGI IMG/M metagenome (IMG submission 26588) | reverse complement strand
AAATTTAATATGGAAGTATCCAAATGTATTTATTTGACAATAAGTTAAATGAAAAGGAGAGAATGAGATGAAAAANTTTTGGATAATAGTATTAACACTGGCATTAGTCGTAACTGGTTGTTCTGGAGGTAAAGGACAAGATGCAGGTGAAGACAATGGCAAAGGCGTTAAAATTGGATATGCAATTAATAATATGAATGATACACAACAAACATATATAGTAGATGCAGCTATTGCAAAAGCTAAAGAATTTGACTATAAAATAGATGTTCAAGATGCTCAAGAAGATGTTATCAAACAACAAGACCAAGTTAATGCAATGGTAGAACAGGGTGTAGACGCTNTTATAGTAGTACCTGTAGACACATCTGCTATGGATCCTATAACTAAGGCTGCAACAGATGCTGGAATTCCTTTAGTATATGTAAATAGAAATCCATTTGGGGAAGGGGAAATTCCTGAGGGAGTATATTATGTTGGATCCCAAGAAATCGAAGCTGGTCGTTTCCAAAGTGAATACTTAGTTGAGCTAATGGGAGAAGAAGGCGGAGTAGCAATTTTAATGGGAATTTTAAGTAATGAAGGTGCAGTAAAGAGAACTGAAGGTAATGAGGAAATACTTAGCGAATATCCTGGTATTGAAATCTTAGCAAAAGAAACAGGAAATTGGCAAAAAGACCAAGGTATGGATATAGCTGAAAACTGGCTAACAGCTTATGGAGATAAGCTAAACGCTATCCTATCTAATAATGACGAAATGGCATTAGGTGCTATTAATGCATTAGAAGCTGCTGGTAGAGACGATGTAATAGTAATGGGTATAGATGCTATTCCAGATGCTGTACAATTAGTGGCAGACGGGAAAATGGCAGCAACTGTTCTTCAAGATTCTGTTGGACAAGGTGAAGGTGCAGTAGAAATAGTAAATAATGTATTAGAAGGTAAAGAACAAGAATCCATAAAATGGTTAGACTTTGTATTAGTAACTCCTGAAAATGTAGCTGATTTTCAATAAAATAAAATACAATTAGAAAATTCTCTATATAGGATAAGAAATATTTCTTATCCTATATAGATTAAAGTGAGGGATGAACATGACCGAAGAAAAAAACATTTTAGAAATGAAGAATATAGTTAAAACATTTCCTGGAGTTAAGGCTCTAAATGGAGTTGATTTAAATGTAAAATATGGGGAAATACATGCCTTACTTGGAGAAAATGGGGCAGGTAAATCAACTATTATGAAATGCTTAATAGGCATACATTCTAAAACATCAGGTGAAATATTTTTCGATGGAAAATGTATAGACAATTATACTACATCAGATGCCTTAAACATGGGGATTTCCATGATTCACCAAGAACTTTCCCCTATAGAACATAGATCTATTATGGAAAATATTTGGTTAGGAAGAGAACCTAAAAACAAATTTGGACTGATAGATCATAAGAAAATGTATGAAATGACAGAGGAAGTTTTGGAACGAATAGATTTAAAAGAAGATCCAAAAACATTAATGTCAGAATTGACAGTTGCAAAAATCCAAATGATTGAAATTGCAAAGGCCATATCCTATGATGCAAAACTTATAATAATGGATGAACCTACATCTGCTTTAACAAATAGGGAAATAGATCAATTATTTAACATTATGAGAAAATTAAAATCTGAAGGTAAATCAATTATTTACATTTCACATAAACTAGAGGAGATTTTCGAAATATGCGATACCATAACCGTATACAGAGATGGAGAATATGTTGGTAGTGAAAAAGTAGAGGATATAGACAATGCTACTTTAATTAAAATGATGGTAGGAAGAGATATTGAAGAATTATTCCCAAAGGTTAAATGCAATATTGGTGATGTAAAACTAGAAGTAAGCAACTTAAGCAGTGAAGGAGCTTTTGAAGATGTTTCATTTGATGTAAGAAAAGGTGAAATATTTGGGATTGCTGGCTTAGTAGGAGCAGGAAGAACTGAAGTAGCAGAAACATTGTTTGGCTTGAGAGAAAAAACAAGTGGAAAAATTAAAATAGATAATAAAGAAGTTAATATTCAGTCTTCAACAGATGCTATATCTGAAAAAATGGCACTTCTTACAGAAGGTAGACATGTAAATGGTATATTTCCAGTATTAAGTGTTTTTCAAAATACTACTATAGCTAATTTAACTAAATACGAAAATAAATATAAATTATTTAATCATAAAGCTGCGAGAAAAGATGTTAGTGATTATATAGAAAGTCTTAATATAAAAACTCCATCAATGGAACAAGCAATATCTAATCTTAGTGGTGGAAATCAGCAAAAGGTATTAGTTGCAAGATGGTTATTAACTAATCCTGAAATCCTTATAATGGACGAGCCAACTAGGGGAATAGACGTAGGAGCAAAGGCTGAAATATATAANCTTATAAGTATGCTTGCAAATGAAGGNAAAAGTATAATTATGGTATCTTCTGAATTGCCTGAAGTAATGGGAATGAGTGACAGAATTATGGTAATGCATGAAGGAAGAGTAGCAGGTATATTAGACAATACAGAAGATTTAACTCAAGAGGAAATTATGTATTATGCAACAGGACAAACTTTAAAAAATAAGGTTAAACATGCGTAAAGGAGCTGAATATTAATGGCGAATAACACAAAAGAAATAAATCAAACAGATGTTAAATCTGAGCAAAAGAAAAAGGGTTTCAAAGATATTTTAAAAAAATATAGTATTGCATTTATCTTATTAGGAATGATAGTACTAGTATCTATAATAGAACCGAAATTTCTATCTTCAAAAAATATTTTCAACGTTTTGACTCAAGCAGCAATTTTTGGAATTATGTCCTTAGGCTTAACACTTATTATAATATCTAAGGGTATAGACTTGTCTGCAGGTTCATTAGTAGCATTAATAGGTGTAATAGCTGCTAGTTTAGGGCAAGTAGCTACAGCAACAGGTAAATTTTTCCCAAATATGGGTCAATTACCTGTTATAGTTCCTATATTAGTGGCATTAGGAGTAGGTGGTTTACTTGGTACTATAAATGGTAGTTTAATAGCCTTTACTGGAATACCAGCATTTATTGCAACTCTTGGTATGACAACTATTGCTAGGGGACTTACACTTATGTACACAGGTGGAAAACCAATTTCCCAACTTACACCTGAATTTATGTTTTTAGGTGATAAAATAGGTTTTATGCCTGTACCAGTATTAATATATGGTGTAATGATTTTAATTACTTGGGTTTTACTGAACTACACTAGTTTTGGTAAAAATATATATGCCATAGGTGGAAATGTGAAGGCGGCAGAAGTTTCAGGTGTTAATGTAAATTAATGTAAAGAAAAATACAGTATTAATATATTTATATGCAGGACTTATGTATGGGGTAGCAGCATTGGTATTTGCGGGCCGTGTAGGAAGTGTACATCCTGGAGCAGCAACTGGATATGAATTAACAGCTATTGCAGCTACAACCATAGGAGGTACTAGCCATGCAGGTGGAATTGGAACAATAGGTGGGGCTGTAATAGGAGCTTTAATCCTTAGTGTTCTTAGAAACTCATTGACATTACTTGGAGTTCAAGCATACTGGCAACAAATAGTAGAGGGTGCTATAATTATAGGGGCAGTTATTATAGACATGAGAAAACATAGAAAGAAAAGCTAATCATAGTTAGAAAAGTCAGTAGAAAAACTTACAAATGGAAATTGTTTATAGAAAGGAGCAATTATGAATAATTTAAAATTTAAAAAAGATGCAGAATTAGATTTTGTAGCCATAGGTAGAGCAGCAGTAGATTTAAATCCAAATGAAATAAATATGCCTATGGAAGAATCTCAAACATTTACTAAATATTTGGGAGGTTCACCAGCTAATATTGCAGTAGCCTTATCAGCATTAGGAGTGAAAACAGGCTTTATAGGTAGAGTAGCAGATGATCCACTAGGAAGATTTGTAGAAAACTATTTAAAAAGTAAAAATATAGACACTTCCAATGTAGTGGTAGATAAATCAGGAGCTAAAACAGGATTAGCATTTTTGGAAATTAAATCTCCAGAAGATTGTAGTATTACTATGTATAGAGACAATGCAGTAGATTTGAAAGTAGAAGTTAATGATATAAATGAAGAATATATTAAAAATGCCAAGGTATTATTAATATCTGGAACAGCATTGGCAGCTAGTCCTTCTAGAGAAGCAGTGTTTGCTTGTTTAGATTACGCAAGAAAACACGACACTATGGTATTCTTTGACGTAGACTATAGACCATATACATGGAAATCAGTAGAAGAAACTGCCATATATTATAGTTTAGCAGCAGAAAAATGCGATGTAATCATAGGAACTAGAGAAGAATTTGACATGATGGAAATGTTAACTAATCCAGGTAATACAGATGATTATGTAACAGCTAAAAAATGGTTTGACTATAATGCAAAAATTGTAGTAATAAAACATGGGAAAGAAGGTTCAATTGCCTATACAAAAGAAGGGGAAGCTATTACAGGAGCAGTGTTCCCAGTAGTGCCAGTTAAAACCTTTGGTGCTGGGGATTCCTATGCAGGAGCCTTTATATATGGACTTATGAATGGCTTAAGTATAGAAGAATCTATGGAACTAGGAGCAGCCTCTGCAGCTATAGTAGTATCTAGTCATAGTTGTTCTGATGCTATGCCTAATATAGACCAAATAAAAGACTTTATTGCAAATTACCATAAATAAAAGAGGTGTTAATATGCTAGTAAATATGAAGGACATTTTAAAAGATGCCACTGAAAATAATAGATCAGTAGCTGCCTTTAATGTATTTGGCTATGAAGATGCTAAAGCAGTAATAGAAGCAGCAGAAGAATGTAATGCACCAGTTATACTCATGACCAATAGAGATGCAGCAGAATTTATGGATGTAGAATACTATGCAAAATTATTTGGAGCAATGGCAGAAGATGCCACTGTACCTGTGTGTATTCACTTAGACCATGCTAAAGACTACGATTTAATAGTTAGGGCTGTTAAGGCAGGTTATACTTCTGTAATGTATGATGGATCTCAANTGCCAATAGAAGAAAATATAAAAAATACTAAAGAAGTAATTAAGCTAGCCAAGCCTTGTAATGTAACTGTAGAAGCGGAAATAGGTTCTGTAGCCTATAGTGATAAAAATCTAGGAGTAAAAAGCATATATACAGAACCAGAAGAAGCTGAGTACTTTGCGAAAGAAACAGGTGTAGATGCATTGGCAGTTGCCATTGGGACCCTACATCGTATGGAAGTACAAGAAGCTGAAATCCAATACGATAGATTGGAAAAAATAAGAGAACTAACAGATATGCCAATAGTTATACACGGTTCTACAGGGGTAAAAGACGAGGACTTACAAAAGCTTACAAACTATAATGTAGGTAAAGTAAATATTGGAACAGCTTTGAGAATGGCTTTTGCCAAAACTTTGAAAGAAGAAATAGAAGAAAATCCAGATCAATTTGATAGAATTAAATTATTTAGAAGACCTATGGAAGAAGTTAAAAAGACTGCCATAGAAAAGATGAAATTGTTGGGCTGGTAGAGTAAAGGAGGTATTCTATGAAGACTATTAGACTTACCATGGCTCAGGCCTTAGTTAAGTTTTTAAATAATCAATATGTAGAATTTGATGGAAGAGAAGAAAAATTTGTAAAAGGCATTTTTACCATATTTGGTCACGGAAATGTAGTTGGTTTAGGACAAGCCTTAGAACAATATGGTGAAGATTTAGTTATACATCAAGGTAGAAATGAACAGGGAATGGCTCATGCAGCCACTGCCTATGCAAAGCAAAAAAATAGAAAACAAATTTATGCTTGTACCTCATCAGTAGGTCCAGGAGCTGCCAATATGGTAACTGCAGCAGCTACAGCAACTGCAAATAATATTCCTGTACTATTATTGCCAGGAGATGTATTTGCTACAAGACAACCAGATCCAGTATTGCAACAAATAGAACAGCCTCACAATTTAAGCATTAGTACTAATGATGCTTTCAGGCCAGTTAGCAAGTATTGGGATAGAATAAATAGACCAGAACAATTAATGTCTGCAATGATAAATGCCATGAGAGTATTAACAGATCCAGCAGACACAGGAGCAGTAACTATTTGCCTACCTCAAGATGTTCAAGGAGAGGCTTATGATTATCCAGAGGACTTTTTCCAAAAAAGAGTCCATAGAATTGAAAGAAGACCAGCATCAAAAGAAGCTTTAGAAGATGCAGTTAAATTAATAAAAAGTAGCAAAAAGCCATTACTTATTTGTGGTGGGGGAGTCAAGTACTCAGAAGCAGCAGATAGTTTTAAAAAGTTTGCAGAAGAATTTAATATTCCTTTTGGAGAAACTCAAGCAGGAAAATCTGCCATTACATGGGATCATCCATTAAATTTAGGTGGAATAGGAGTTACAGGAAACTTAGCTGCAAATATAATTGCTGAAGACGCAGATTTAGTAATTGGAGTTGGAACAAGATATACAGATTTCACCACTAGTTCTAAATCTCAATTTAAAAATGAAAATGTAAAATATTTAAGTATAAATGTATCAGAATTTCATGCATATAAATTAGACTCTACAAGACTTGTAGCTGATGCAAAAATGGCATTAGAAGAGTTGACTACAGCACTTAAGGATGAAAACTATAAATCTAATTATACAGATGAAATTAAGAAAGCTAAAGCCCAATGGGCAGATGAATTAGATAGATTGTTCTCCATTGAATACAAGGAAGATGGATTTAAACCAGAAATTGCAGGACATATAGACCATGTATTACCTGAATTCTATGAGGATACAGGTTCATGTCTAACACAGACAAGAGTATTAGGCGAATTAGATAAGATTTTACCAGATGATGCCATAGTAGTAGGAGCTTCGGGAAGTTTACCTGGAGATTTACAAAGAGTTTGGAAACCTAAAGTAGCTAATACCTATCATATGGAATATGGATACTCCTGTATGGGATATGAAATAGCTGCAGCTTTAGGAAGTAAACTAGCTGAACCTAGTAAAGAAGTATATGCCATGGTAGGAGATGGAAGCTATTTAATGCTACATTCAGAAATGATAACTAGCATTCAAGAGAAAAAGAAAATCAATATAATTTTATTTGACAATATGTCCTTTGGCTGTATAAACAACTTGCAAATGTCTCAAGGAATAGGAAGTTTAGGAACAGAATTTAGATTTAGAAATGAGGAAACAGGAAAATTAGACGGTGGATTAGTTCCTATGGACTTTGCTAAAGCCGCATCAGCTTATGGCTTAAAAACCTATACAGTAAAAAGTATAGAAGATTTAAGAAATGCAATAGAAGATTCGAAGAAACAAAATGTTTCGACACTAATAGATATAAAAGTCCTTCCAAAAACTATGACAGATGGATATGAAAGCTGGTGGAGAGTAGGAGTACCAGAGGTATCCAATAAGGAATCAGTACAAAATGCCTATGTAGATATGGAAGCAAATATTGATAAAGCTAGAAAATATTAGTACAAGGAGATGAAGCTCATGCTAGATAAATCAAAAGTTAAACTGGGAATAGCACCTATAGCTTGGACTAATGACGATTTACCACAATTAGGAGCAGAAAATACCTTTGAACAATGTGTTAGTGAAATGGCCTTAGCTGGCTTTACAGGTTCTGAAATTGGAAACAAATACCCTAAGGATCCTAAAGAATTAAAAAAGGCTTTAGACTTAAGGGGAGTACAAATCTGTAATGCCTGGTTTAGTACATTTTTCACTACAGAAGATGAAAAAGAAACCATAGAAGGTTTTATTAAGCATAGAGATTTTCTACATGAAATGGGAGCTAAGGTCATTGGCTGTTCTGAACAAGGCCATAGTATACAAGGCCTAGATAAGCCAATTTTTGATGAGAAACCAATTTTTACAGAAGAAGAATGGGCTAAGTTAGCTAAGGGCTACAATAAACTAGCAGCTTTGGCAGAAGAAAAGGGAATGAAAGTATGTNTGCATCATCATATGGGAACTGGAATTCAAACATTNGAAGAAATAGATAAATTTATGGATTTAACCAAGGATAATGTATATTTACTTTTTGATACAGGACATATATATTTTTCAGAAGGCAGCCAAGAAGCAGTAAATACCCTAATAGACAAATATGCCCATAGGATTATTCATATTCATTTAAAAGACGTGAGACAAGATGTATATGAAAAACTAAAGGAAGAAAAATGGTCCTTCTTAGAAGGAGTTAAAGCAGGAGTATTTACAGTTCCAGGAGATGGAATTATAAACTTTGATCATGTATTTTCAGTAGTTGAAAAAAATGGTTATACTGGTTGGATGGTAGTAGAAGCAGAACAAGATCCAGCAAAAGCTAATCCATTAGAATATGCTATAAAAGCTAGAAAATTCATTGAAGAAAAAACTGGTTTATAAAATAAATTTAAATTTCGAATGGAGATGATTCTATGGATAAAAAAATAAAGGTAGGCATTATAGGAGCAGGTAGAATAGGAAAGGTTCATGCTTTAAGTATTAAGAATTTAATACCAGAAGTAGAAATCAAAGCAGTTTCTGATGTATACTTCCCTGCAGCAGAACAATTAGCAAAAGAAAATGGAATCCCTAATGCCTATGAAGATTATAAAGAAATATTAAAAGATCCAGAAATAGATGCAGTATTAATATGTTCCTCCACTGATACTCATGCACAAATTTCTATAGAAGCAGCAGAAGCTGGAAAGCATATATTCTGTGAAAAACCTGTAGACTTATCAGTAGAAAAAGTTGAGGCAGTATTAGAAGCTGTAGAAAAAGCCAATGTTAAATTTCAAGTAGGATTTAACAGAAGATTTGACCATAACTTTGCAAAAATAAAAGAATTAATAAATGCAGGAGAATTAGGGGAAACTCACATTGTAAAAATTACTTCAAGGGACCCAGCACCACCATCTCCAGAATATGTTAAAGTATCTGGTGGAATNTTCTTAGACATGACTATACATGATTTCGATATGGCAAGATTTTTAACTGATAGTGAGGTAAAAGAAATATACGTTTCAGCTGATTGTAGAATAGACCCAGCCATAGGAGAAGCAGGAGATGTGGATACTGCAGTAATAGTATTAAAAATGGAAAATGGCACTATTTGTGTTATAGATAATAGTAGACAAGCAGCATATGGATATGATCAAAGAGTAGAAGTATTTGGTTCTAAAGGCCAAGCAGAAGTTCAAAACGACACTCCTTCTACAGCTAGCTGGAGCACAGCAGATGGAGTATTTAGTGAGAAACCAAAATATTTCTTCTTAGAAAGATATATGGACTCCTTTGCAGATGAAATGAAATGCTTTATAGATGCCATAATTAACGACAAAGACGTTCCAGTAACTGGAGTAGATGGCTTAAAAGCAATAGAAATAGGCTTGGCTGCTAAAAAATCTCATAAAGAGGGAAGACCAGTAGAACTTTAGGAATTGCTGAAGATTTAGGAGGAAAAAACATGTTTGAAAGATTTGATGGTATAGATTTTGGCTACAATTCTTTAGCTGAAATAGATGGAAAACATAGCAATATGTTAATGGATGTTGGAATATACAAATTAAAAGATGGAGAAGAAATAGTTTTAAAAGACAATGAAAAAGAAACTGCTATATTGCTTTTAGATGGCAAGGTAAAAATGATATGGGAAGGCAATGAGGAAGACATAGAAAGAAAGTCCTTATTTGACGAAGAACCATGGTGTCTACATGTATCTAAAGCTGTAGAAGTAAAAGTTAAGGCAAATGGAATTGCAGAAATATTAGTACAAAAGACTGACAACAATAAGGAATTTGAATCTAAATTATATACTCCAGCTGATTGTGGAACCGAAATTTTCGGAGATGGAGTGTGGGGTAATTCCTCTAGAAGAATGGTGAGGACTATATTTGACTACAGTAATGCCCCCTATTCAAATATGGTAATGGGAGAAGTTATAAATACTCCAGGAAGATGGTCATCTTATATTCCTCATCATCATCCACAACCAGAGATATATTTCTATAGGTTTACAAAACCACAAGGTTTTGGTGCATGTTTTATAGGAGAAGATGCTTATAAGGTAACTCACAATAGTATGTGTGCAATACCAGGTGGCCTATCTCACCCTCAAGTAACAGCACCAGGATATGGAATGTATTATTGCTGGATGATTAGACATTTAGATGGTAACCCTTGGACAGATAGAATAGATGAAGATGAGCATAAATGGTTATTAGATCCTAATGCAAAAATTTGGCCAGAAAAGTAAGCAATGTAAAATCAAGATAAGGTAAAGAAGGAGATGTAATTAATGGCAAATTTAGAAGAAAAAAAATATGTAAGTGAATTAATTGAAAGAGCAAGAGTAGCACAAAAGGTGGCAGAAGGCTTTGATCAAGAAACAGTAGATCATTTAGTAACAGCCATAGTGTGGAATATAGTAAAACCAGGCACTATTGAAGAAATATCAAAAATGGCAGTAGAAGAAACAGAACTTGGAAACTATGACTCTAAATATTCTAAATTAAATACAAAACTTAAGGGTGCCTTAAGAGATATGAAAGGCAAAAAAAGTATGGGCATAATTGAAAAA
>JGI24708J26588_10003860_pt1 | contig 10621 bp, 12 predicted proteins | sample BioPla1DNA2_FD_26588 | JGI IMG/M metagenome (IMG submission 26588) | reverse complement strand
TGAGACTTGAACGCTCCTTTCTGGGAGGTAATGGTTGTTTGGCAATTTCCATTATACCAGAGGCGTTTCAGGTCTCATTTTTTTATTAAGTTAACAGAACATTAAAATGAGGGAGGAGTATTTATTATGAAACTTGCAAAAAGAGGTTTGGCTTTACTACTGTGCATGGTTATGATGCTTGTAATGATGACAGCTTGTGGGAAAACAGAAGATAAACAAACAGATGCAGAGCCAACAAAAAAAGAAGATTCACAGAAAGATGACACAAAGGATAAAGAGCCAGCAAATGATGCCAAGGAACTTTCAGGAGAAATTACTTTTTGGCACTTTAATGGAGACGAAGGACCAGCAATTGCTAGGGCATTTGAAAAAGCTTATCCTGGAGTAACTGTAAAAGATCAAATCACAGCTGATACAGACGGAAATTACCAAACAAAAATTCAAGCTGCTTCAAGATCTGGAGATTTACCTGATGTTTATGCAGCAGAAAATGCTTTTGTAAAACGTTTTGTAAATATGCCTGGTGGATACATGTCCTTATCTAGTTTCGATGGAGTTAACGATGTTGTATCTAATGTAGTACCTTTTGTAGCAGGAATCGGTACAAATAATGACGGAGAATTAGTAGCTTTATCTCACCAAGCAGCAGCAGGTGCTATTGCTTATAAAAGAGAAATGGCTAAGCAATACCTTGGAACCGATGATCCTGCAGAAGTAGGAGAAATGTTAAAACCTGAAAACATGCTTGAAACAGGACGTAAACTTAAAGATGCAAGTGGTGGAAAAGCTAAACTTTGGGTTGGTACTGAAGAATTATTTAAAATCTACGTTGGTTCTCGTCAAAAAGGATGGGTTGAAAACGGAAAGTTCGTTATAGACGAAAGAATTTATGAATTCCTTGATATAGCTGAAGTATTACGTAAAGAAAATCTTGAAGGTGGACTTCCACAATGGCAAGAGGCTTGGGCAAACTCTATTCAAGATGACATACATATGTGCTACGCAGTTCCAACTTGGGGAATACAATGGATTATTGACTGCCGTGAATCCGACGATATCATGGTTATGACAAGCGATGATCATCCAGAAAGCGGAACCGGCGGAAGATGGGCAATAACAACACCTATCCCATATTATGAAGGTGGAACATGGTTTGGTATTTCTCAAAATGCTAAGAACCCAGAATTAGCTTGGGAATTCATCAAATTTATTACTGGTAACGAAGATTACTTAGCAGAACTTGCAGAAGCAGGGGACTTTGTAAGTAATACAAAGATGATTGATAAATTTAAGGCAGATAACGGCTTTATTAATAAAGTTGTAAACCAAAACATTTACCAAGTTTATGGTGATGTTGCAGATAAGATTGATGGTAGTATCATTACTCAATATGACGATACCATAAAAACAGCATTTTTAAACTGCATGAATTCATATCTTGCAGGAGAAATCAGCAAGGATGAAATGTTTGTACAATTTAAAGAAACATTACAATCTCAATTGCAAGGGGAAGATATTGCTTTTGAATAATATATCTAAGTTGTAATTCTTTAAGATTATCTATGCCTTATTAGATTTGTCTAATAAGGCATAGATTCTAAGGAGGATAATTGATGCGCTCGAATAAAAGTTCTACTATCAGCAGGAGAAAGTATTATGGTATTATGTTTATTTTGCCTTTCTTCATCCTTTTAAGTATATTTATCATTTATCCCATAGGATATTCAGTTTTTTTGAGTTTTCATAAATGGGATGGAAGTATTGTAGCGCCTGAATTTATAGGAATGAAAAACTATATTTTCTTATTTAAAGATAAATTATTTATAAAAAGTATCATCAATACTTGGGTTATCTGGGGAATTAGTTTTATTCCGCAACTGGTTTTATCCCTTGGTTTAGCTGCTATTTTATCTAATACAAATATAAAAGGAAAAGGATTCTTTAGATGGATTTATTTTTTACCAGTATTAGTTACAATGGCTTCAGTAGGTAATTTAGTATTTTTTATCATGGATTGGAAAACAGGGATACTCAACCAGATGCTAATGAGTATAGGAATTATTCAAGAACAAATTCAGTGGCTTGAAAAAATAACAATTGCTAGACTTACAATCTCCATAACATTGTGTTGGATGTGGTTTGGTTATACTATGGTTATATTTATGGCAGGAATTAAAGCAATACCCATTGAACATTATGAAGCAGGAGTAGTGGATGGAACTAATAAGTGGCAAGCATTTCAATACATCACACTTCCTTGCTTAAAACCTACAATAACTTACAATATAGTAACATCAATTATTGGTGGATTAACAATGTATGACGTTGCAGCAGTAGTCTCTCCAGCAGGGGCACCTCAGTCATCTACATTAACTATGGTTATGCATTTGTATAATTTAGGATTTAGAAATTACAATGTAGGTTATGCAGCAACAATTGCTATGGGGTTATTTATAATGGTTATGTTATTTGTTTCTGTCGCATATAACATGTTAATGAAAAACACACAACAAGGATAGAAAAAGGTGATTATAATGTCGGATAATAATGTTAGATTAACTAGGGAAATAGTTTTACCGGAAAGTAATTTAGGAAAGAAAAAAATAAGTGTTGGCAGGGTTTTCTTATATATTGGCTTAATCATCCTAGCGGTAATTACTTTTTTTCCATTCTATATAATGATCATTAATGCATCCCATACAAGTTTAGAGATAAGTACAAAACTTAACTTATTACCTGGTAATGCATTTATTTCGAATATTTTAAGAGCACAAAGGGGACAAAATGTTATAAACGGGTTTAAAAACAGTTTAATCGTAGCAGTATCCACTACAATCATTGGGGGATATATAGGTGCATTGACAGCATATGGATTTTCAAAATATCATTTTCCAGGGAATAAAGTATTATTTTGGGTAGTAATTGGTTCTATGATGTTTCCTGCTCAACTAGGCCTTATTGGATATTATCAAGTTTGTAATTCTCTAGGGTTAATAAATAATCATTTAGCTTTGATTTTACCCAATTCAGCTATGGCGAACCTGGTGTTTTTTGTAAAAATGTATATGGACTCGGCAATACCTGATTCAATAATCGAATCAGCAAAAATCGATGGCTGTAGTGAATTCCATATTTTTAACAGAATCGTATTGCCTATATCTATACCTTCGATAGCCGCAATGTGTATTCTAAACTTTATATCAGTTTGGAATAACCTAATACAGGCGTCTGTGGTATTTACGGAAAAGGAAATGTATACTATACCTATTATTATGCAAAATGTTCGAGGGTTTTATAGAAATGATTTAGGAGCAGTATACGGAGTAATTGCCCTTTCGATTATTCCGATAATGATAGTTTTTGCAATAGGCTCTAAATATATTATAGGCGGAATGGTAGCAGGATCGGTTAAAGAATAAAAAACTTTTATAATAGGAAGATAACAGTGCTTAAATTAAATAGAAAACCCATTATTATTAAATCAGCGGCGGCATATTATTTATAAAATGTCTCCGCTGATATTGTTTTTTTAAATTTTACTTGTATTCTAATATATATAAGTTAAAATATAGATGAGTTTGTAAAAAAGGAGAATGCCTATGGATACTATAAAAGACCATAAATGCCCCAGTTGTGGGGCGGGATTAGAATTTAACCCTATTACTCAGAATTGGAAATGTAGCTATTGTCTCACAGAATTTAACAAAGGAGAGTTAAATACTACTTTACCAAAAGAGGAAACCTTAAATGAGGATATGGAAGAGTTAGATTCTTACCGTTGTCCTAGCTGTGGCGCCGAGTTAATTGCAGATAGTACTACATCGGCTACATTTTGCCTATATTGTAGGAATCACAATATCATAAAGTCAAGAATTTCAGGGAAGTTTAAGCCGAAAAGTGTGCTTCCCTTTAGATTGACCAAGGAACAAGCGGCAGACATATACAAGAAATGGATAAAAAAACGCATACTTGCTCCTAAGGAGTTTAAGAAAAAAGAAGAGATAGAAAAGATAACGGGAATATATGCCCCCTTCTGGTTATTTGACTGTAAAACCCATGGGATGATTGAAGGTGAAGGGACTAGGGTAAGTTCCTGGAGCGATGGAAAGTATAGGTATACACAAACAAAATATTATAGGGTTGTTCGAGAAGGAAGGGCGGGCTATAGTAGGGTTCCTGTTGATGGTTCCAAAAAGTTAGATGATAAATTTATGCATCTGATTGAGCCCTATAATTATGGTGGTCTACTTGACTTTTCCATGAAATACATGTCCGGATTTATGGCTGAGAAATATGATGTTGATTCCCCTGAAGCAGAATTAACTATGAAAAAGAGAGTGGAAAGATATTTTGAAGACAGATTAAGAGGAACAGTAAATGGCTATTCTTCCTTTACAGTTCAGAATAAAAGCGTAAGTATATCAAACACTTCTCATGAGTATGCAATGCTACCTATTTATTTACTTAATAACAGATATAAAGATAAGGACCATATGTTTATAATTAATGGTCAGACAGGTAAGGTCGTGGGGGAAACTCCTGTAAGTTTATTAGGGCAAATCGGCTTTGCTGGGGCTGTTTTTATCCTGACTTTAATAATTACCATTTTTGGGGGTGCCTTATTTGTTTAGAAAAATAGGAATCTTATTATTTGTTTTTTCGATTATTATTACTATGGGAAACGTTCAGGTAAAAGCAGATATAACCAGTAATGTGATTGATTTTTTAGATTATCTTAATCAGGAAGAGATAAAGGACTTGCAACAATCCATTGATGATGTTGCTAAGGAATACGAGCTAGATACTGTCATTGTCATTACCGATGATACAAAAGGAAAAACATCACAAGCCTTTGCAGATGATTATTATGATAATAATGATTATGGAATTGGCAGTGATTATTCAGGCTTACTCTTGTTAGTTAATATGGGAGAAAGAAAAATGCACATATCTACTACAGGTAAAGCTATCGACATTTTTACCGATGGCAGAATCCAAGATATGATAAATAATATAACTCCTCTTCTTTCTGAGGGAAAATACTACAAAGCCGCTCAAGCATTTGTCAGCGATATTAGATACTACGCAAAAGAGGGTATTCCTATAGGACAATACCAAGAATCTGTTGAAAATAAAAGCATCCCCTATTTGTATAGGGTAAAAAGACTTCTTACATTGCCAGTAACCTATGCAATTGCCGTAGTTATTTCACTTATTGCTACGATCGTTGTTTCATTTTCTAGTAAAGGTAAGACCACAATCAACCATCAGACCTATGAGGGGAAAAATTCCTTCGCCCTTTCCAATAGCGGGGATTATTATATAAGACAATTTACCACAAAAACACGGATTGAAAGTAGTTCAGGCAATAAAAGTAGCGTTCATAGCGGAAGTAGTGGAAGAAGTCATGGCGGTGGGGGAGGAAGGTTCTAGAATTTTTGGAGGATAAGATGGTAAATAAAAACAATTTATATAGAAGATATTCAGATTATTTAAAGGAAAGGTATGGCGAGAAGGTTTATAAACTTCCTATAAACTTACCAATAACATGTCCCAATAGGGAAGGTGTAGCAGGTTGTGGAGGATGTACTTTTTGTGGTGAAAAAGGAGCAGGATTTGAAAATCTATCAAACCAAATATCAGTTCGAGACCAGATTTCAAAAAACAAAGAGTATATTGGCAAAAAATATAATGCAAATAAGTTTATTGTTTATTTTCAAAACTTTAGCAATACCTATATGCCCCTAGAAGATTTCGAAACTGTCATAGAAGAAGCAATAATCAAAGATGTGGTACAGATTGCAATTTCGACAAGACCTGATTGCATAAGGGATGAATATCTAGAATTTCTAAAGCAAATGCAAGATGAAAAGGGCATTGATATCGCAATTGAATTAGGCCTTCAGACTACTAATTATCATTCCCTATATAAAATTAATAGGGGCCATACATTAGGGGAATTTATTGATGCAGTCCTTAGGATTAAAAAATATGGATTTGAAATTTGCACTCATTTGATACTAAACCTACCCTGGGATAACGATAGGGATGTGGTAGAAAGTGCCAAAGTCCTTTCTGCTCTATCCATAGAACAAGTAAAACTTCATTCTTTATATATTATAGAAAATACCAAGATGGGCAGACAGTTTAAAAACAAAGAATTTGATATGATATCTGTTCAAGAATATAAGAAAAGAGTTATAAACTTTTTAGAGCATCTCGATTCTAACATTGTAGTTCAAAGGCTTATAGGAAGGGCTCCAAAGGAGAATACCTTGTTCGTAAACTGGAATATGAGCTGGTGGAAAATTAGAGACGAGATTGAAGAAGAAATGATAAAAAGAGGAAAGTATCAAGGACGATTATGTAACTATTTAAATGGTAGAGCCGTGAAACATTTTTTCAACGATAAAGAATAAAACCTTAGGCTTTAATAAGAAATCCATAAGAATTCATGAATACAGATTACCCCAGCATATAATAAGACAGAGCCATTGCTCTGTCTTATTTCAAGTGGATTGGGGGTAAATAAGATTAAGAAGAGAAGAAAACATAAAAAAAGAAGAAAGCAAAATATTAGGTATTTAATAATTTTGGGCACAGTTTTACTATTATTACTACTTTTAAAAAAATGTACGGAAAAAAGCAAAGATGTTCTACCAACTTTAGTAGAGGGGGCTTCTGCATTTGATATTTCGGGAGATATCCTATATCAGCTTAAACAGATTTCAAGTCAGATAGATAAAGATTATATTGAAATCATCACTTTATATTCCTTAAAGAATAATTTTACTGTATCTAAGGATAATTCTATCACTGAGAAGGAATTATATAAATTTTGCATAGAAGAAACAAAAAATATCGGTAAAAAATATAAAAAGAAAGATATGAAAAGATTATATCTAATGTATAAACAAATGCTAAAGGATATAGGAGTGTTTCCTATACCCAATGAAGCCCAATATATATATGCTGATTCTTGGGAAGCAAACAGAGATTATAAGGGCCCTAGGAAGCATTTGGGGACTGATGTTATTGATATTAATAACAGTAGAGGAAATATCCCGATTGTAAGCATGACGGATGGAGTTGTAGAAAGAATGGGATGGAACGAAAAAGGGGGATGGAGGGTAGGAATTCGTGCTCCTAGTGGTGCTTACTTTTACTATGCTCACCTGGATTCCTTCTCCCATGCGATAAAGGAAGGAATGGAAATAAAGGCGGGGCAGTGCATAGGATATATGGGAGATTCAGGATATGGGAAAGAACCAGGAACGGTAGGAAACTTTCCAGTGCATCTTCATTTGGGTATAATGCTTGATATTTCTTTTGTTAAGGGAGAAGTATGGGTCAACCCCTATAATATTTTGGGTCTTGCGGAATATAATAAGGTCAATTGGAACCCTCAGGATGAAGAATCATAAGGTTTTCATCTGTAAAGAAGGCCCCTATTTTATAACTACAAACTCTTACAAAAAAATAAAAAAAGTTAATGTAGCTGATGATATAAGTTTTGAATTAAAAAGTATAGATGTAACTTTTTTAGTAATTGGATTAGTAAATATTATAACTTCAATAATCCGATTTTTATTTGCGAATCTTATATTTGATAGAGTTAAAATTGAGATAATGATTAAGGAAAGAGGGAGACTATGGCAATGTATGCGATAGGTGATTTGCACCTAAGTGGTTCTGTTGATAAGCCCATGGATAAGTTCGGAGAAAATTGGGAAAATCATTCGACGAAAATCAAAAAAAACTGGTCAAATATCGTTAAAACAATGGATACAGTTTTAATTCCTGGGGATATTTCTTGGGCAATGACATTAGAAGGAGCTAGAATTGATCTCGAATGGATTCATGACTTGCCCGGGAAAAAGGTATTTATTAAAGGCAACCATGATTATTGGTGGCATTCTATAACTAAGTTAAATACCCTATACGAGGATATGTTCTTTATTCAGAATAACTTTGTTGAAGTAGAAGGGTTTATTGTCTGTGGAAGTAGGGGCTGGACATGTCCTAATGATACCAGTTTTACCACCCATGATAAAAAGATATATGAAAGAGAAGTAAAGAGGTTAAGGCTTTCCCTGGAAGGAGCAACCAAATCAAATAAAAAAATAATAACAATGATGCATTATCCCCCTACTAATGAAAACTTAGAACCTTCGGACTTTACTCAGTTGTTTGAAGAGTATAAGGTAGAAAAGGTGATATATGGTCATCTTCATGGTCAGAGTTCCTTTGATACCGGATTAAAAGGAAGGAAGAATGGCGTTGAATATATATTAGTATCTAGTGATTATATTGACTTTAGACCTGTAAAAATTGGATAGAATTAAATAAAGTGCGTCCTAGGCGCACTTTATTTAAAGTTAATCATATTCTTCCACAGATTTTAAAATCATTTCCTTTAAATCGTCTTCATCATAATCCTTAGGATCAGTTTCTAGGACTAATTCTTCGAACTCATCTATTTCAGGGTTATAGGTAGCCTGGAAAGTAGTTATTAATTCTTCTTCGAAAGTTATTTCACCTTCGATGACCCAAGTTTCTTCTGATTTATCCACAGTGATAATATTGATTTCAGTTATAGTCATTACAGTAGCCATTTGATGTCTCCTTTACTTTGAAGATTAATTGCTTATATACAATGTTTTATGTAGTTTTTTTGAAAAAATACCTGGTATGTTTTTAAAAAAAATCTGATTTTTAATAAATAATATTGTATTAATGGGAAAATTAATATAAAATAAAGATATTGGTGGAAATTTATAGGATTACATTATTATCATATTTATAATAAAGGGGTGTGAAAACGTTGGAAACCAATGAAAAAAGAAGGTTTTTGCGTTTTGTTAATGAAGAGGAAATCAAAATTAAAATAGGAGATGATACTTTTTCATATCCAATGCAAGACCTTTCAGCGGGGGGATTTAGAATCGATTATGTTAAGGGTTTTGAAATAGAACAAATCGTAGATGTAGTCATTGAATTTGCTTGCGGAAAATTCGTAACTAAGACAAAGGTTAAATGGCAGGATGAAAAAAGTGGTATAGGTTTTGAATTCATAGATACTGAATTATTTTCTTGATGATTTTAAGCGTGCCCTTTGTGCACGCTTTTCTTATGATTATCTTAAATATGAATATATAGAGCAAGACTTGAGAAACTATTTATAATAATTTTTATTATAAGAGGGAGAAATAGAATATGAATCTGCCAAAAAAGTTTGGGGAAAAAATGAAAGCACTCCTTAAAGATGAATTCGATGAATATATCCAGTCATTTAGTGATGAAAGATATTATGGGCTTAGGGTAAATACATTAAAAATAATACCGGGAGATCTTGTTCATCAGGTGGATTTCAAATTAACTCCTGTTCCATGGTGCAATGAAGGATTTTACTATTTAGAAACAGATAAGCCTGCAAAGCATCCATACTATCATGCGGGGCTGTATTATATCCAAGAGCCCAGTGCTATGGCGCCAGGGGAAGTCTTATATATTAATCCCGGAGATAAGGTATTGGATTTATGTGCAGCCCCAGGGGGAAAGAGTACCCATATCGCAGCTAAATTAGGGGGAGAGGGGGTATTGTTTTCTAATGATGTCAGCGCAGGCAGGGTTAAGGCATTGGTCAAAAACATCGAATTATTTGGAATAAAGAATGTAATAATAACTAATGAAACACCAGAAAGGCTATCGCAGAAGCTTATAGGATATTTTGATAAAATACTAATTGATGCCCCTTGTTCAGGAGAGGGTATGTTTAGGAAGGAACCTGAAGCGGTGAAAAGCTGGGAAACCCATGGAATTGAGTTTTGTTGCGGTATCCAAAGAAGTATTCTACCTCATGCTGCGAAAATGCTAAAGCCAGGGGGATATATGCTATATTCTACCTGTACATTTTCTCCGGAGGAAAATGAGGGCACTATAGAAGAGTTTCTAAAGACTCATGAAGAATTTGAGATAATACCCATACCCCACAAAAACGGATTTGATAGGGGAAGACCGGAGTGGATAGGAGCAAGACATGCCCTAGAAGACGCTGCTAGGTTATGGCCTCATAAATTAAAGGGAGAAGGACATTTTTTAGTACTGCTTCGTAAAAGAGAAAGCCTTCTTCAAGGAGGAACCTCTATACCTAAGAGGACAGTACCTAAGAAAGAATTATATAGTTTTTATGACTTTATAAATGAGAATATAAATGTTAAACTAGAGGGAGAGTTTGAAATTCATGGGGATGGACTTTATATGCTCCCAAACCATGTACCAGATCTTAAAGGGCTAAGAGTTGTAAGGTCAGGCTGGTTAATTGGAAACCTTAAAAAAGGTCGTTTTGAACCTTCACAAGCCATGGCAATGGGGCTTATAAAAGAGCAGGTGAAAAATGTAATCAACTTAACCCTAAAGGATTCAAATGTAATTCGTTATCTAAAAGGTGAAACTCTTCAAGTAGAAGGAAAAGATGGGTGGAATTTAGTCTGCGTTGATGGATATCCTTTGGGCTGGGGTAAAATTAAAGATAATAAATTAAAAAACAAGTATTCCCCAGGATGGAGATGGAATTAGTAGGATAAAGATATAGAATATATAAGTATTAAGATATAAAAAA
>JGI24708J26588_10003857_pt1 | contig 10631 bp, 11 predicted proteins | sample BioPla1DNA2_FD_26588 | JGI IMG/M metagenome (IMG submission 26588) | reverse complement strand
AAAAAGTATCATGTCTTTGCATATGATTGAAATAATAACAATAATTAATGTTATAAATAATTGACTAATTAATAGAACATTATGTTCTCCTTTTAATTCTCCTTTATCTATTTCTTCTATACTTTTTCCCCCATATTTAATATATAATCCATCAATAAATCCTAAGTGTAAAACTCCTACATAGGTTATATAAAAAGAATACATTTTTACATAAGAATATGTCTCTATTGATAATATAGCAGGTACTATAAAACCTATTACTATACTTGAAATTAAATTTATAAAATTAGCAGAAAAAATCCTAATTATATTTCTTCTTAAATTCATCTTTTTTCCTTTCAACTTTGCAAACTATAAGCTTTTCCCGTAACTTTGAAAAGACTGTAACTTCTTATCTTTATCTGATATAATAAGTTCATTTACTTTATCTAATGGCCACTTAATATCCAAGTCTCTATCATTCCATATTATTCCGGATTCATATTCTGGGGAATATACATTAGTACACTTGTAATTAAATATCGCTTCATCAGAAAGAACTAAAAAGCCATGTGCAAATCCTTCCGGAATATAAAACTGTTTCTTGTTTTCATCTGAAAGAATTACAGCCTCCCATTTGCCAAATGTCTTAGATCCCTTTCTTAAATCTACGGCTACATCAAATACTGTTCCTTTAACGACTCTAACAAGCTTCCCTTGAGAATTTTTAGTTTGAAAATGTAATCCCCTAAGTACTCCCTTTTTGGACTTAGATTCATTCTCTTGAACAAACTGCATATCAAGTCCAGCTTTATAAAAATCATCTTTTTTATATAATTCCTGAAAATATCCTCTAGCATCAATATAAAGTTTACTTTCAATAACATAAAGCCCCTCTATATTTGTTTCAATAAAATTAAAATTCCCCATCAAATCATTTCCTTTCAAATAAGATTTATTTTTATTTATGTACACTATTATATATTCGAAAGTGCTTTCTTTATTGCATTGTAATTTTCAACATTACCATTAATTTTGTACTTAATAGCTTTAACAACATGCTCTAAATAAAAAATAAATTTTCCTAACAAATAATTAAATAATGAGGTTCTATGCTTAAATTTCTTCATTACTTTTAAAGTATTTTTGGTTTTCCAATATAATGAAAAGGCTGAATCTTCCCCTCCACTTGATAAACTTACCTTATGATACACTATAGCCTCTGGATTAAATATTATTTTAAAATTATTATCTAGAACTTTAAATGAATAATCTAAATCTTCACAATACATAAAATATTCTTCGTCAAGAAGTCCAACCTTTTCTATAACCTCTTTGCTAATCAACATAGCACAACCAGTCATAAAATTAATTTCAACTTCAGCATTACATTGCCCATTATCTGTTTCCTTTATATGATTATGAACTACCCTAAATCTAGTCCAGCTAACATCTCCTCCACCAAACCAAATCCTATTTTTTTCAGGATAATACATTATTTTAGCACCTACAATTCCTGCATCCGGATTTCTATTAAAACTTTCTAACATTTTAGATAAAAAATCTCTTTTTACCAATGTATCATTATTTAATAATAAAAAGTATTTAAATCCATTTTCTATAGCATATTTTATTCCTAAATTATTTCCAAATGAAAATCCTCCATTTTCTTTTGCTTCTATTAGTTTTATTTCATTTCCTAAACTTTTCAAATAAACTAAGGAATCATCTGTCGAATTATTATCTACTACAATAATTTTATAATTTTTATAATCAATAGCTTGAATACTCTCTATGCATTCCTTAATATATTCTTTGCCATTGTAATTTACTAATATTATTGCTACTTTACTCATTAGTAAAATCTCCTTCAAAACTAATACTTCTATTTATTTTATTACTAATAGCCTCAAAAGAATAATTGTCTTTATATAGTAATTGTCCATTTTTAGAAATCTTTCTATATAAATCTTTATTAGTTATTTCTTTTAACTTTTTTACAAACTCATCTGCATCATTAGCTATTAATATATTCTCATAATCTTTAACCTCTATACCCTCACATCCAATTTCAGTTGAAATAACAGGAATTCCTTTTCCTAATGCTTCTAATATCTTTACTCTTAAACCACTTCCAATAAAAATAGGAACAATCATAACATCACAAATTTCATAATATTGATTAACATCTTCTACATAGCCAGTTAAAGTTACATTATTAAGATTCTTACAAAGCTCTAGTAATTCAGTATCTGGATCCTTTCCAACTATATATAATTCAATATCATCTTTTACTTTATTAAATACATTCTCCAAAAACCATTTTATTCCTTGTATATTAGGATACCAAGTCAATGTACCTAAAAACATAACTTTTATTTTATTTTGTAAATTAACTATATCTATATTTTTTTCAAAATTATTTTCAACTAGAATTGGAATTACTGTGAATTTTTCTTCATCAGCTTTTGATAATTTTATCATTTGAGTTTTATCCTCTTCTGATAATGCTAATATTCTATCAACTTTATTAATTACTTTGGCCTCAAATTTTTTCAATTTGATTAATTCTAGAAGTAAAAATAATTTTTTAATTATATTTTTTTCTTTTTCATAGTATCTTTTTATAATAATACTTTCGCAATTATGTTCATCTAATATTAATTTACCTGAAAAATCTTTTATATCATCTAAATATACAGCTAATTGTAAATGATCTATATATATACATTCATAATTATCAGAAATTTCATCTAACTTACTTTTAACATCCTTTTCTTTATATTTATATACACTATATGGATATTTAGAAAAAATACTTAGGACAGCTTTAATAAACATTTCCCTTTTATTTTTTCTTGTAGTCAATTTTTTAGGAAATGTGTATATTTTATTAATTAATTTATTTAATTCTCCTATATTATTCAAATCATTATCTTCTTCGAAAAAACAAATCATATCTACAGAATTTTCTTTAGCTAATGATTTTATTACATTATATGTTTTTATTTTGCCTCCATTATCTAATGGATAGGGTAACAAGTTTGTAATAAATAAAATATTCATAATAAATTCGCCTTTCTAGTTTGATCCTATAAATTTACTTAAAATTTTTATCTTTGATGCATCATCAGAATAAAATCTGCTTAATCCAATTACTGCACCTAAATATGTACCTGTTATTCCCTCATATAATACATGTCCACCAAAAGCAGCATGTACTAATCCCATAAATATTGCAAGTAAAACAAACACTTTATTAGTTATTTTCTTTCCTTTTTTAATCGATATTAAAATATTAATAATTGTATCAAGTAAAAAAATTGATATAACAATGAAAGCTAAATAACCAGAATATATTTTTATTCCTTCAAAATCCATCTCGATAATTTCAAATTCTTTCTTTCCTTCATTAAGAACTTTATTAGCATACTTTACACCCATTCCAAAAAAATATTTTGGATTATGATTCAAATTATTTTTTATTTCTTCATTTATATATTTTATTTGTAAATCTCTATTCGATAAAATATAGCTAATAAAATTACTATATCCTGTATGTTTGAAATTTTCCTTTTGTTTATTTATGAAATTATTAACAAAAGAAACTGAAACTATAAAAAATAATATAAGGATAATTAAAAGAATTTTAATAACTCTTTTATTTAAATTTTTTATATTATAAGGAACACCATAATAGAAAATAAAATACATTAAAGAAACTATAATTTCAAATGCTGCACCTATCATTCCAGATTTTGTTCCTATTTGCATTACAGCAACTATATTTAATAATAGTAATATAAAAATATACTTATTCTTCTTTTTTAGAAAATATAAAAAATTTATAGGTATTACAATCAATAATACAGCTGTTATTGAATTATGAATTACAAAAAAACCCTTATATCCAGAAATTGGTTTGTCTAAATATGTTTTTAATCCTATATTAAATATATTACTAAAAACAATACTAGCTCCTATAATAATCGTAGATAAATTTATACACTTTATAAAATAATCCTCATCAACCACTTTATTTTTTAACACTTCAAAAAAATACATCCCCGAAGCTATCATATTAACTATCTTCATAGAATATGATAAATTATCTATAAAACTAAATGGATAGCCCATTATCTTTGGATAAATAAACCCACATACCAATATCATACTTAAAATCAATAAATATTTAATATGATTTTTATACCTTATATTAAATAATATGTATAGTAAAATAATCATCCTTAATACTAAATGAATAGGCACTTTAAAATTAATTATATGATAATTAACAGTATAAATTATGTCTATAATAGGAGTTAACATTAATATTATCATTATTGAATATTTATTATTTATATTAATATTTTTATTCAATTTCAAATTCTAATCTACACCTCTTCTATACTTAAAATACAATTTTATAATTTTAATATCATCTATTAAATATCTCTTATACATTCTCTTAGGTTCTTTAATCAATCTATATAACCATTCCAAGCCTAATCTTTGCATCCATTTTGGTGCCCTCTTTATATTTCCGGCTTCAAAATCAATTGATGCTCCGAGGCCTAAAGATATGGGAACATTTAACTTATCCTTATAATTAAAGATAAATTTTTCTTGTTTTGGTGCACCTAAACCAACAACTAAAATATCAGGTTTTGCTTTATTAACCAATTTAATTATTTTATTAATTTCAGCTTCATCATTTTCAAATCCATATTTTGGGGAATAACATCCTACTACATTAAGATTATTATATTTTAACTTTAGGTTCTCTGCAGCCTTTTGAGCAACACCTTCTGCAGCACCTAATAAATAAATTTTATATCCTTTTTCACTTGCCATTTTACATATTTTAGGAAAAATATCAGAGCCAGATACCTTTTCTTTTAATGGAGTACCCATTAACTTAGATATCCAAATTAATGGCATTCCATCAGCTAAGATTAAATCTGCGTTTTTATATACTTTTTTGAATTCTTCATCATATTCCAGTTTTACAATATGATCAACGTTAGGAGTAACAACATAAGATTTATCTTTTTTTAATATTATTTCATCAATAGCTTCTAATGCTTCTTCCATACTTACATTATCAACTTCTATATTTAAAAGTTTTATTCTACCCATATTTTACCTCATATTAAATGTCAAAATATTCTTTTGCTAACTTAATTTCCTGTTCTTTAGATTTTGATGATATCATAATATAATCATCAGTTTCTACTATTATCAAATCATTTATATTATTCAATAATATTGGTTTTTTGGTAATTACAATGTTTCCTTTAGATTTATACGCATTTACATTATCTCTTTCAACATTTAAATTTTCATCTAAAATACTATATCTTTCAACACTGGACCAATTTCCCAAGTCATCCCATTCAAAATCTCCAATTATAACATAAATATTAGAGACTTTTTCCATAATTCCATAGTCTATTGATATTTCATCAACAGAATTATATTTTTTCTTTAAAACCTCATAATATGAATCTCTATCAGTTTCCACTATTTCTGATAAAATATTATATGTATTACTCATATATTCTCTTATCAAATTTAAAATATTGGAAGTTTTCCAAATGAAAATTCCACAATTCCATAAATAATTTCCATCTCTAACATATTTCTTTGCTAATTCATAATTAGGCTTTTCTATAAATTTATTAACATTATATATTGTATTTCCCTTTACATTATCTACTTTTTCATCATATTTAATATATCCATAACCTGTTTCTGGTCTATACGGCTTTATTCCAATTGTTAAAATTGATTCAATATTATTATTTACAAAATCATTTGCAGACAAAATTATATCCCTAAAAATGCTTTCATTTTCTATTAAGTGATCTGCAGGTAATACTACCATTGTTGAATCTTTAAATTTTTTCAAAATATGAAATGCAGATAAAGCTATACATGGAGCAGTATTTTTCGCATAAGGTTCTATAATAATATTCTCAACTGGAAAATCCGGAATTTGTTCCCTTACTAAATTCACATAATTCTCACAAGTACAAATAAAAATATTGTTTATTGACGATGCAATATCTCTTACTCTGCTTATAGTCATTTGTAACATCGTTTGATCGCCAACTAATTTCAAGAATTGTTTAGGTTTTTCTTCTGTTGATAATGGCCAAAATCTTGTCCCTTTACCACCTGCCATTATTAAAAAACATAAATCTTTCACGAGTTCCTCCTTGTCAAATAAAATATGTAAATTTATTCATCTATAATTACTTTCTATTATTTCTTAAAAAATTCTTTAAGATGAAATAATACTTTATCTACTTCTTCATTAGTTAATCCTGCATACATTGGTAATCTTATAAGTCTGCTACTAATACTTTCTGTTATTGGTAAATCTCCTTCTTTATACCCCATTTCAAGTCCCATTGGTGATGTATGTAAAGGAAGATAATGGAATGTACCTATGATATCATTTTGTTTAAAATATTCTAGCAAATTATTTCTCTCTTTTTCAGAATTTAATATTAAATAAAACATATGATAATTTATGTCATTATAATCAGGTATAATAGGTCTTCTTACCTTCCCCATTTCTTCTAACTCGCGAGTTCCATCATAATATTTATTAAACACTTCTTTTCTGAGATTATTTATAGTATCTAACTCCTCAAATTGAGCCATTAAAAATGCAGATATCATTTCAGAAGGTAAGTAAGATGAACCCATCTTTACCCAAGTATATTTATCAACTTGTCCTCTATAAAAATTACTTCTATTTGTTCCCTTTTCTCTAACAATTTCTGCACTTTCGATTAAAGTTTTATCATCAATATTAATTAATAATGCTCCACCTTCACCAGCTACATAATTTTTTGTTTCATGGAAAGAGTAACATCCCATATGACCAATAGTACCTAAATACTTACCTTTATATTTTGCATTAACAGCTTGTGCAGCATCTTCTATTACTAATATATTATTTTTATTTGCTATTTCCATTAGCTTAACCATATCACAAGAAACTCCAGCATAATGTACAACAATTATAGCTTTTGTCCTTTCAGTTATTTTTTTCTCAACATCTTCTAAATCAATTACTAATGTATTTGGATCTATATCAGCAAAAATACATTTGCCACCTCTTAAAACTATAGAATTCGCAGTTGAAACAAATGTATAAGAAGGTAAAATAACCTCATCTCCTTCTTTGATATCAGCTAAAATGCAGCTCATATCTAATGCCATTGAACATGATGTTGTCATTAATGCTTTTTTAGTATTAAATGTTTTTTCCATAAATTCAGATACTTTTTTTGTGTAATATCCATCACCGCATATTTTATTCCTTTTAAGTGTATCCTCTATGTATTCAATTTCTTTTCCTGTATAATATGGTTTATTAAATGATATCATCTTTTTCACTCCCTATATATTAAAAATTATAATGCCTAAAGCAATTATGATATTTCCTAAAATTTTATTTTTTGTAATTTTTTCTTTTAGGATTATTTTACTTAATATGAGTATAAATAAATAGCTTAGTGACATAAATACTTGGATACTTTTTAAACTAATATGTTTCAAAGCCATTGTATTTAATAGCATAGTTACAAAAAACATGGCATAAGAAAATATTACATATATATTTAAATATTCATATATCGGTTTTTTATATTCTCTATTACTACTTAATTTAAGTAATACTTGAGATAAAGAAGTTAGTACAATAGAAATTAATATGATAACTATTCCTTTAATGCTCATCTTTTACCATCACCCTTATTCCAATTAATATTATTATTGAGCCAACTACATTTTTAATAGTTATAGTTTCGTTAAATAAAATAGCTGCCCAAAACAAATTATATATTATAACTAAAGCCTTATTAGAATACGCAAAAGATAAATCAAAATTTTTAATTGCTTTTTGCCATAAAATAGCGTATATACCTATAGAGACTAACTGAAGAAAGTACCACTTAATAAAATCTATAGAAAAAATCTCATGTTGTGATGCAACTTTAGCTAATATACTTACAATTGGGTAATAGAATATTATGGCGTTTAAAAATATTATGTCCTTAAAGTTGTATTTTTTTTTATCTATATTATCTTTTTCCATAAAATCACCTACATTATTTAAGATCCATTATTTTTTTCATGTCATATAATGCATCTTCTAACTCCCATTTATATTTCCATCCTAATTCATTAGTAGCTTTAGAACAATCCATTAAAAAATTAGTTGTATCTTCTGGTTTATCTGATAGAAGCTTTAAATTCCCTTCATTGTCAAATACTTTATTTATTATTTCTGCTAACTCCTTATGAGATGTATTTTTATTTGTTCCTATATTAAATATTCCCTTTTTATCTGGACAATTTATTGCCTTTATGAAGGCGTCAGCCACATCTTTAACATAAATATATTCTCTTCTTCCTACTCCTTTTCCGAATAAATTAAGAGTTTCTTTTCTATATGCCTGATTAATAAAATTCATAAGCATAAAGCCTTCTCTTTCTCCAACTCCTACTACTCTTGCTACTCTTAAACACTTTATAAACATACCTTTTTTCTCATTATAGTAATTAGCGATATTCTCCACTGCGACTTTTCCAATTCCATAAAAACCTAGCGGCTGAACATTCATATCTTCTTTCCAAGGTAATTCATTTTTCTCACTATAATTAGAAATTGATGATGCAAATACTACATTTTTTATATTATTAGTTCTACATGCTTCAAAAATATTTATAGACATTTCTATATTTTTCATTGTAGCGTCAAAGCCTTCATTTGCATAATCTACTCCTGGTCTCTGAGCTGCTAAATGAATTACAGCATCTACACCCTTTAACATTTCAATCAAATCATTTTTAGAAAAATCAGTAGCAACATATTTATACTTCTTATGTTTATATACAAACTCATTGATATCTTTATTTCTTCCAATTAAAAGAAAATCATATTTATCTCCGTACATATCAATAATCCATTTTCCAAAAAAGCCTGTTCCGCCAGTTAAAGCTATTTTCACAAAAATCCCACCTTATTTCTTTGAAATATTTTCTTCTATTACATATTGTTCTATTTCTTTATTATCAACTTTTAAATCATATATTTCATTATTATGAGTAAAATTAAAAGTTTCTTTAATAATATATTGAGGAGAATTATTAATACACATAAAAATACGTCCTACATATTCTCCAACAATTCCCACTAGTATCATATTTATTGATATAGCAATAATTATTAATGAAGTAAAAATAGCATTTTGAGAACTATATCCAAAGAAACTTCTAATAATAGATATAATAAGCATTATCAATGATAATATACCTATAGAAGCTCCAAAGTAATTACATAATCTAATTGGAGAAACAGAAAAATTTGTACATCCATTTACCCATAAAAGTAATAACTTTCTAAAATTATAATTTGATTCTCCAAAAGCTCTCTTATTATGTTCAACTTCAACATTAGCAATATTTTTAGTTACTCTCAATAATAATCCACTAACATATGGATAAGGTCCTTTATACTTTATTACTTCGTCAATAACATATCTTCTTGCAACATAAAAACTTCCAATTGATATATCTTTTGGCTTACCCATCATCTTTTCAGCCATATATTTATTTACTAATGTACCAATATTTCTCCAGCTAGAATGTTTTTTATTACTATATTTAGCATATACAATATCATAATTTTCTTGTATAAGCTTATTAAGCATCTTTTCTACTTCTAATGGATTTGTTTGAAGATCATCATCCATATTTATAACATAGTCACCAGTTAAATTATTAAAAGCTGCTAAAATTGCTGAATGTTGTCCAAAATTTCTAGATAAATTCAATAACTTAACCTTTGAATTATTTTTACATATGTCTTTACAGACCTCTAATGAATTATCAGTACTTCCATCGTTAGTTAATACAACTTCATAGTCATATTTACCTAAACCTTTAACTAATTCTATTATTTTTTCTATAACTATCTTTATAGATTTTTCTGAATTATATACAGGTATCACAAAAGATAATTTTTCCATAAAAATCCCCCATTATTGTATCTTATATAAATAAATTTTCCAAAATGAATTATCATTTTCAAACGTATTTAATAAGATCATATTTTCATTATTAATAGGAAGCGCAGCTAAAATATACTCGCATCCCATTTCTTTTAATACATCAAAATTTATATTTAAATAATTTAAATAATATTTATCATTTTTATGTATTATAAAGTTATTATTATCAGCTCTAAATTTACTAAATAAGTCTCCTGGATAACATGGAAAAATAAAAAATTTACTTCCCCATCTATCGTAATATCCCTTAGCATCTTCATTTTTCTCTAATTCATTTTCAATTATTTTTCTAAACTGCTTTTTATATTCTAAAGGATAATTAGGCAGATAGCCGTCTAAAGTATAAAAGCCATTATATTGAGTAATAGCTGGTTCAAGGCCTATACTTACCACTCTATAAGATTCTTGATCTTTTCCTATATACTCTTTAATTTCATTCATAATATCTTCTGCATAAAACTCTTTATATGTAGGATTTTTCTTTAAAAATTCTGTATTAAAATCACTTTTGTAAAAAGAAAAAGTAATTTGACCAAAAATTATTATTAATATTATAAATTG
>JGI24708J26588_10003853_pt1 | contig 10634 bp, 6 predicted proteins | sample BioPla1DNA2_FD_26588 | JGI IMG/M metagenome (IMG submission 26588) | reverse complement strand
AGGGCGCGGTGCGCGCCGGCGGGCTGACGGGAGCGGTGCAGCCGCCGCTGCAGCGCCCGGGCGAGGATCTCGTTGACCAGGGTGCTCTTGCCCGATCCCGAGACGCCTGAGACACAGACAAGGAGCCCCAGGGGGATCTCCACGTCGATATTCTGAAGATTATGCTCGCGGGCGCCTCTGATCCAGAGGCTACGCTCGCCCTGCTGACGCCTCTGAGACGGTACAGGGATGGATCTGCGTCCGGCCAGGTAATCACCAGTGATCGATCCCGTTGCAGCGGTGATCTCCTTCAGCGTGCCCTGGGCAACGATCTCGCCGCCGTGAACCCCTGCACCGGGACCGATATCGACGATGTGATCAGCGGCACGGATGGTCCCCTCGTCATGCTCCACCACGATCACGGTATTCCCCAGATCGCGCAGCCTTTTCAGCGTCTCGATGAGCCGGGCATTATCGCGCAGATGCAGGCCGATACTGGGCTCATCGAGGATATAGATTACCCCTGTCAGACCCGAGCCGATCTGGGTGGCCAGGCGAATCCGCTGCGCTTCGCCACCGGAAAGGGTAGCTGAGGGGCGGTCCAGGCTGAGGTACTGCAGCCCCACGTTATTCAAAAAATTAAGTCTTTCCAAGATCTCTTTGAGCACCTGCCCGGCGATCCGCCCCTCACGCTCCGTCAGTTCAATACCGGTAAAGTAATCCCGCGCCTCGGCTACCGTGAAAGCGGCAATCTCAGCGATATTGAGCCCATTGATAAGAACCGAGAGGCTCGATTCCTTCAAGCGCCGCCCGCGGCAGGCGGGGCAGGGTTTTATCTCCATATAGCCGGCCAGATCTCGCCGCGTCTCTTCCGACTCTGTGGTGTCGTAACGCCTCTGCAGAAGCTTCAGAACGCCGGGAAAGGGACGACGGTAATTTCGCACCCGCCCAAAACGGTTCACATAATGGAAGGGGATCCGCTCGCTGGAGCCGTGAAAGAGCAGTTCTTTCTCTTTTTGATCCAGATCGGCGAAGGGCCGCTCCAGATCGATCTGCCAGTGCTCCGCCGCCGACTCCAGAAACTGCCGATAATAACCGCGGTATCCCGAAAGGGGCTCGATGGCTCCTTCGTTGATCGAGAGCTCCGGATGAGGGACGATCAACTCTGCCGAAAATTCCGCCTTTACCCCCAGGCCGCTGCACTCGGGGCAGGCTCCGTAGGGGCTGTTAAAAGAGAAGGCGCGAGGGGTGATCTCCTCAAAGCTGAAACCGCACTGGGGACAGGCAAAACGCTCGCTGAAAAGATGCTCGCCTCCTTCAACCTCCCGGACCAGCACCAGGCCCTCACTGAGTTTGAGCGCCGTCTCCAGGGAGTCGGCGAGGCGGGCTTCGATGCCGCCGCGCACAATGAGGCGGTCGATGACCACCTCGATAGTATGCTTTTTCTGCTTGTCAAGAACGATCTCCTCTTCCAGCTCGCGCACCTCGCCATCCACGCAGACACGGACATAACCGCGGCGGCGCATCTCCTCGAAAAGGCGTGTATACTCGCCTTTGCGCCCCCGGACCAGCGGGGCGAGCACCTGCAGGCGAACCCCCCCGGGCAGCTCCATGATCTGATCGACAATCTGCTGCACCGTCTGCCGATCGATGGGGCGGCGGCAGCGGGGGCAGTAAGGACGCCCGACCCGGGCGAAGAGCAGCCGCAGATAATCGTAGATCTCGGTGACTGTCCCGACGGTGGAGCGGGGGTTGCGCGAAGCGGTCTTCTGATCGATGGAGATGGCGGGCGAGAGCCCCTCGATCTGATCGAGATCGGGTTTCTCCATCTGCCCCAAAAACTGGCGCGCATAGGCGGAAAGCGATTCAACGTAGCGCCGCTGTCCCTCCGCATAGATCGTATCGAAGGCCAGCGACGATTTCCCCGATCCGCTCAGGCCGGTGAAGACGATAAAACGATTACGGGGCAGGACCAGGTCGATATTTTTTAGATTATGCTCCCTGGCGCCATGAATAATGATTGATCCCTCGGCCATATTTTACCTCATTTCCAGGCGGGCTACCCGGTTTCAATTGTGGAAACAGGCGCCCGTTCCAACTCAAAAATCAGATCGCGCAGCTCCGCGGCCTCCTCAAAAGCCAGCTCCCGCGAGGCCTCTTTCATCTTCTTGCGCAGCTCGCGGATCATCTTCCGGCGTCTCTCGGGGTCCAGCATCACCAGGTTTTCAACAGCATATTCATCGGCATCTTCGGCAACCGTTGTCGCCGCGATCACCCCGTGCACGGGTTTGACNATAGTGCGGGGAATGATCCCGTGCTTGCGATTGTAAGCCATCTGCTTCCGGCGGCGNCGCGCCGTCTCATCGATGGCCCGCCGCATCGACGGNGTCACCGTCTCGGCATACATGATCACCCGNCCGGCACTATTGCGGGCGGTCCGGCCGATGGTCTGGATGAGCGAGCGATCGGAGCGCAGAAANCCCTCCTTGTCGGCATCGAAAATCGCCACCAGGGAGACTTCGGGCAGNTCCANCCCCTCGCGCAGCAGGTTTATACCGATCAAGACATCAAATTCCCCCAGGCGCANNCCCCTGATGATCGCCATCCTCTCCAGGGCATCGATATCCGAGTGCATATAGCGCACGCGCAGCCCCATCTCGCGATAGTAATCGGTCAAATCCTCGGCCATCCGCTTCGTCATCGTGGTCACAAGGACCCGCTCCCCCACCTCCGCGCGGGCCCGGATCTCACCGTATAGATCATCCACCTGCCCCGTTGCCGGCCGCACCTCTATCTCGGGATCGAGTAGCCCTGTGGGGCGGATAATCTGCTCCACCACGGCGGCGCTCTGCTCCAGCTCCCAGGGGCCGGGGGTGGCGGAGACAAAGATCGCCCGGCTGATGAGCTTCTCAAATTCGTCAAATCGCAGCGGCCGGTTGTCCAAAGCCGAAGGGAGGCGGAAGCCATGGTCGGCGAGGGTGCTCTTGCGGGAGAGATCGCCGCGGTACATCCCGTTTATCTGGGGGATGGTGATATGCGATTCATCGATTACCAGCATAAACTCCTCAGGATAGTAATCGAGCAGAGTCCAGGGCCGGCTGCCGGGTGGGCGCCCGTCGAGGTGACGGGAATAGTTTTCGATGCCGCTGCAGAAACCGATCTCGCGGATCATCTCCAGATCATAGCGGGTGCGCTGCTCCAACCGCTGTGCCTCCAGGTATTTCCCCGCCTCCCGGAATTCCTCCAGTCGCTGCTCCAGCTCCGCTTCGATGGAGTACGCCGCCCTCTCGAGCTGCTCCGGTGCGGTGACATAGTGCGTGGCCGGAAAAATCGCCGCATGGCTGCGCTCCCCCAGCGCTCTCCCCGTCAGCAGATCGACTTCGCGGATGCGCTCGATCTCATCGCCGAAAAGCTCTACGCGCAGGCTCGCTTCGGCAAAGGAAGCGGGGACGATCTCGACAACATCGCCGCGGACCCGGAAGGTGCCGCGGTGCAGATCGATCTCGTTCCTTTCGTAATGGATCCCCACCAGGGCGGCGATGAGCTCCTCGCGTCCCAGGCGCATCCCCGGCCGCAGCGACAATACCTGCCGGCGGTACTCCTGAGGCGAACCGAGGCCGTAGATACAAGAGACGCTCGCTACGACGATAACATCGCGCCGCTCTAGAAGTGCGCTGGTGGCGGAATGGCGCAGCTTGTCGATCTCATCGTTGATCGAGGAATCCTTTTCGATATAAGTGTCGCTCTGCGGCAGGTAGGCTTCGGGCTGGTAGTAATCGTAATAGCTGATGAAGTACTCCACCGCGTTNTCGGGAAAGAATTCTTTGAACTCGCTGCAGAGCTGCGCTGCCAGGATCTTGTTCGGTGCGATCACCAGCGTGGGCAGCTGGACCTGCTCGATCACCTGGGCTANGGTAAAAGTTTTGCCCGAACCGGTTGCCCCCAAGAGGGTTTGGTAAGCGAGACCCCCGCGCAGACCCTTTACCAGGGCCGCAATCGCTTCCGGCTGATCGCCCGAAGGGGTAAAATCNGCTTTTATTTTAAATTTATTTACCGGGAGCATCTTTTTTCCTCCGCTCTAATAACAACATCCATTATAGCATAGCCCGATCTCGCTTTTGAGGCCTACTTTTTCCCAGCATCGATCTAATATTCTGAATAGGGCGACCGCCGCCCTTGACATAGATTGTAGCCTCTTCGGTGCTGCTCTATACTCGCCCCAGAGCCAGAAGGAGCAGCATGACCAGCCCGATGAAAATGAAGAGAGCTGCTGTGATTTTTTAAAAGGGATGGAGAGAGCCTGGAAAGATAACGGCCCCCCAGAAATACCGCCAGCGCGTGGTTCAAAAACATTCCCGCCATCGCTCCGGTGAACACGGCAAGGGGGCAGCCGCTGTGGGCGCAGAGCAGTAGCGCCGCCATCTGGGTTTTATCCCCCAGCTCCGCCACAAAAATAAGTGTGGCGGTGCGGTAAAAACCGCCTTTGCCGGCTTGGGGGCCCTGCTCTTCCTCTTTTTGGTACAAAGTGAAAAGACCCATGATCACAAAAAAGAGCCCCGAGGCGACAGCGATGACCGGCGGAGGGACATAGGCGGCGACCACCCCGCCGGCCCCGACAGCGAGCCCCATCACCAGGGCCAGCCCCGTCATGGCCCCCCCAAGGACCTGCAGGGGCGGGTAGCGGCTAGCCATGGAAAGGGAGACCAGCTGCGTCTTATCACCAAATTCCGCTACAAAAACACAGACAAAGGCGGAGAGAGCGGCTGATAACAGGATGGTTCACCTGCCTTTTTGCATAATGCCGGTGAAAAACGTTCACGAGCCCCTGCTGCGCCCTCGCAGCCGGCGCAGCAGGCTGTGCCCCGCCGCCCTTCTTTCCCGGGCATAGATGGGGTCTGCGATGATGGCGCCGGGATTAGTCCCAGGGCGGCGCCCCGGTGCCAGAGCGGAGCCGCCGTAGCGGCCGGGAGCCCGGCCTGGGCAAAGGGGTCCGCCGCATCCTGCCTCCCGGGGCGGCGCTTGTTAAGGACCACAGAGAGGCCGCTGCCTCCGCGTAGACCCTCGATCAATACCATGAAGTAACTTTCATCGATCTTCCGTAGCAGATCGAGGTCGCTGCTCACCGGGGCACCGTTAACCCGTTGAACCAGATCCCCGGAGCGCAACCCCGCACTTTCAGCCGCGCTCCCCGGCAGCACCATCATCAGGGGGACCCCGGCGGCGCCGGCGCGATAGAGGCTCTCGCGGGAGCTCTCCAGCCGGTTCCCGCGGTTGATCACCGCTTCATGACCCAGGGGGGCAAAGAGCACCCCCGCCAGGGTCAGCGAAGGACAAAATTCTGCCAGCAGGGCCAACAGGATCAGGGCCACACTATAGATGCTGAGAAAACGGGCGGTGCCGGCTGATTTTTGCCGCGGGCTGGAGGAGAAAGCCATATCGGAATAACCGAGAGCCGCCAGGACAGGAAGAGCCATATACTGCAGGGTCTCCCCCGGGCCTAGCTCCAGGGTGCTTTTGAGCAGCGGCCACCATTCCGGCATGCTCACGCCCTGCACCTCTGCTTCCGGAATCGCCATAGCCAGCAGCGCCACCAGCGGGATGGGCCAGAATTTTTGCAGGCTGAAGGCGCCCACCACCTCGCCGCCGGCACGTTTGAAATAGAGCGGGCTGCTGCCCCGGTGGCCGCTGAGATAGATCAACAGCGCTTCGATAAGGTGCAGCAATCCGATCAGCGCCAACAGGGCGGGGATATGGATCTCCAGCAGGGGAGCCACCAGCCTCATCTCAGCAAAAGCGGGGAAAAGAGGACCCACTAGATGGCGTAGCGCCAGCACAGCGAGGGCGACAATACCTCCGGCATAGGAAAAACAGAGAAAGCGGGGGTGGATCAGAAGGAGCAGCAGCGCCACTGGCCAGATATAGAGCAGCCCGATCTGCGAAAGGGAAAGGCCCAGCAACAGCATGAATGCACTGGCCAGGATCCCCGCCAGGATCCCCAGGCCCGTGGAGATCGCCACCTGCCTCCCCACGGGGTTGATTATCCTCCCGAAAAATTTCTGCTCCATACCGGCTACACGGCGGTACTGCAGGTAGACAAGCAAAATCACCAACCAGAACAGGGGGATCTGCAGCACCCGGAGCAGAGTCGTCAACAATATTTTGCCAAGTTCGAGAAGCAAAGCGCTCAACCGGCTTTTTCCCTCCCCTGCCACCATCTACCCGGCTGCTTGAGCAGCTCCACTGCCCGGCGCAGCTGCGGATCGCGCTCCCGGGCAGCCTTTTCGAAATCTTCGCGAAGCGCTACCCAGGTCAGATCGTCAAATTCACCGGTGGCCTCCAGCCCCGCTTTTTTCTGGAATTTGCTCAGCGCCGCCGCCGTCGCCCTGTCAAAATACCCCTCGCTGCCCGGACGATAGCCCAGTTCGGCGAGCATCTCCTGGAGAAGCTTCACCTCGGCGCCGTAATCACCGCCGCCCAGGGGCCCGGGGAAAAAGTAGCGATAATATTTTAACGGCAGCGGCATCTCCACGGTAACATCAGGTTCCAGCCCTTTACCGTCAATATCCCTGCCCGAAGGGGTCAGGTAACGGGCTATGGTAAGGAGAAGGGCGTTGCCACCCGAAAGGTTTTCCAGATGCTGCACGGTGGCCTTGCCGTAGGTCTTCACCCCCACCAATATGGCGGGGCTGCGATCCTGCAGAGCCCCGGCGAGAATTTCCGCTGCGCTGGCGCTCTCTTCATTGACCAGAACAACGATGGGATACTCTTTTTCGGGTGCTCGGGAATAGCAGATGTCACGCACCGCGCCTTTTCTTCCCACCAGACGGGTAATCTCCCCTTCAGGTACGATCAATTTGGCCACTTTCACCGCCTCTTCTACGAGCCCGCCGGGGTTATCCCGCAAGTCCAGGATCAATCCTTCCCGCAGCCCTTTTTTCTCCAGGCGGGAAAGCTGTGCCGTAAATGACTCCCCCGTATGGCTGTCGAAATTCGTAATCCTGATATAAGCCAGCCCCGGATCTTCCCAGCGCGAGAAGACCGTCTCCATCCTGATCTCTTCCCGCTCCAGGGTGAGGCTGAGCTCATCTTCCCGCCCGGGGCGTTTGATCGAAAGGGTGATCTCGCTGCCTTTTTTGCCCCGCAAGATCTCTGCAGCGCTCTCCACCCCCCGCCCCGCCAGCTTCTGCCCGCCCGCCCGGCTGATGCGATCGCCGGGATAGATACCGGCGGAATCCGCCGGGCTGCCGGGAAGGGTCTCAAAGACGACGATCTCGTCATCAACCTCGATGATGCGGACACCGACCCCGCCGAAGGATCCGGTAGCCTCGATCAAGAAGTTCTCCAGCTCCTTCTCATCGTAAAAGGCTGTGCGCGGATCGTCGACAGCCTCCAGCGCCCCTTTTACGGCGCCGCGGATAACCTGTGCCATATCCAGCGGGTAAAGGTAGTTTTGCTGAAGCCGCTCCAGCACCTCTACAAATATATTCCATTCCCGGCCCAGGGATTCCGGAGTCGCCAGATCGTACTCTTCTTCATCATGCGGGGGAGGCAAAGCACTCCTCTGCATGGTAAGGTAATAGACACCCAGGTTTGACCCCACCAGTAGCAGTACAAAAAGCACGGCGATGAGGTGCGAACGTTTTTCTTTCCACCAGCTGCCGCGATCGGCCATGGCCGCTTACTGTCTCCTCTCTTCTGTAGACTATCTAGGTTCAATTATAACGCCGCCCCGCGCAAAAGACCAGCGGGACGGCGTACTCTTAAAAATAACCCTACAATGAGCAAATATAATCTGACAGTGCGTCGCTTTTTTGTAGGAGCAGGGAGCCCCCGTGGCGGGGTGAGGCTCAACGATTCAATGAAACAGTGAGTGAGTAAAAGGAACCATCCCCGTTACTCACTATTTTAGATAGAGCAGGGGATCGCGATAGTAGACCAGGGTGCCCCTGTCTGGATGGATGTAGGGCGGCTTGTTGTAATCGAGCACTTCAAAGTGGAGGTGGACGCCGGTGCTGTCGCCGGTACTGCCGGCGATGCCGATACGCTGGCCCCGGGTCACCTGCTGGCCCTCACTCACCATCATGCTGCCGCTACGCATATGTTTGTAGATCGTGCTGAGGCCGTTTTGATGGTCGATGGCGATATAGTTGCCAAAAGCGCTGTTATAGCTTACTGTAATCACCCGGCCGTTATCGGCTGCAAGGATATAGCCGGTGGTAGCGATATCGATCCCATCATGATGGCGCCATGCGTAATAGATGGGGTGATAGCGCATGCCGAAGGCCGATGAGATATATCCCCGCGGCGAAGAAGGCCAGTAAAGGACGCCGCCGCCGCTGCCGGTACTCTGCTCCCGCATCTTCCGCTCCAGCTCTGCGCTGGCTTTCTCGAGTTCCCTGATCTTTTTACTGGCCCGATCGATCTCCGCCTGAAGCTCTCCCCTCACCGCCTGACGGGAGGAAACTGTGCGCTTTACCTCCTCCTCGCTGGCCAGGATCTGACGGCGCAGCCCATCGAGNCGGTTTTTTTCCTGCTGCAGCTCCTCCTTCATCGCCTCNATACGNTCCTTTTCAGCNCGCACCTCNTCGATGAGGACCTGATCATTCGAGGCGATAAGCTTAAGATTATTGAAGCGGGTCAAAAAATCATTAAATGAAGAGGCGCCGAAAAGGATGTCGATATAGGAGAGGGAACCCTGTTCATAGATCGCCCTGAGGCGGCGCTTGAAAAGAGCCTCTTTTTCGGCAAGCTCAGCCTCAGTCTCGGCGATCTTTTCTTCTACCCGGGCGATCTCGGTTTCGGTAGCAGTAATCTCACCGTTGATCTGCGCCAGCTCAGATTGCAGCTCCCGCAGGCGGCGATCGAGCTGCGCCAGCTCATCCTCAAGATCCGCCTTGCGGCTGCGCTGCTCTTTGAGATTGCTCCGCTCCTGATCGAGTTTTCGATGGATATCTTCTCTCTTCTGCTCGAGCTCCTGCATGGAGGCAAAGACGGGCGCCACCGACGACGCCAGCATAAGCAGGGTTAGCACAAGAGCAAGCAACCCCCAGATTTTAGTCCGACCCATGATCGATCCCCCCCGGTAGCGGTTTGTCAGTCAGCCCAGCCATCATACCCGTAAAAATCGGCCCATGGAGAAAGCGCTCCCCAAAATCCCCAGCCCTGTCCCCAGGGGAAGGAGGCACTTCACCAGCTCGCCCATAATCAAAGAAGCAGGCACGAGCGTCAAAAACATGAGGTTGTTCGCCATGACCCACTCCAGAGATGCCTGGTAGATATAGTAGATCGCTCCCAGCGGCAACACCGCCCCCAGGGCACCGATAAACATCCCTTCGAGTACAAAAGGCCAGCGGATAAACCAGTTTGTTGCCCCTACATATTTCATGATCATGATCTCGCGGCGGCGGATAAAAACAGTTAGCCTGATCGTGTGGGCGATTAAAAAAACTGCAGTAACGGCCAGCCCTGCCATCAGGCCGAGGCCCACCAGCTGCACGGCGCGGGTGGCCGCGAAGAGCTTCTCCACCGTCGCCTCCCCATAATAGACTTCGGCCACGGCGGGGTATCCCTCCAGCTCTCGGGCCACATCTCCCACCATCTCAGGGCGAAGGGTGTGCAGCTCGTAAGAGTCGCGCAGGGGATTGTCTGCGGCGCCCTCGTATCCCTCTACTACATCCCCCAGCTGTTCCTTCAGGCGCTTCATCGCTTCATCCCGGTGAACAAAGCGGACTTCATTAAGGGAACGGTGGGCCAGCAGCTTGCTATGCAGCTGCTCCTGCTCCTCCGCCGTCGATTCTTCATCGATATAGAGAACGATCTCTACCTGCTCCCTGACATCCGCGGTGATCTGATTCAAGTTTAAATTAACCACCATGAAACCGCCCAGCATCAGCAGAGTCACTACGACTACCCCCACGGAGGCCAACGTCATCCACTTATTCCGGTAAAGATTGCTCCAGGCTTCACCGCAGGCGTAAAGAAAGCTGTTAAAGAACACTGGCATAAGCCCCCTTCTCTTCGTCGACGGTAAGCCGGCCCTGCTCAAGATGAATGACCCGCTTCTTCAGGCGGTCCACAATTTCACTGTTATGCGTCGCCACCAGGACGGTGGTGCCGCGAATATTGATTGTCCTTAAAATATTCATGATCTCATAAGAATTGTCCGGATCAAGATTTCCGGTGGGCTCATCGGCGATGATCATGGCAGGGCGGTTGATAATGGCCCGGGCCAGTCCCACCCGCTGCTGCTCGCCGCCGGAAAGATCACAAACCCGGGCCGCAGCTTTCTCCCGCAGGCCCACCAGTTCGAGAACATAGGGCACCCGCCGCCTGATTTCGCGCTGGGAGGCGCCGGTAACGCGCATGGCAAAAGCGATATTTTCAGCGGTGGTCCGCTCATCGAGGAGCCGGAAATCCTGGAAGACCATGCCGATATTGCGCCGCAGGTAGGGCACCCGACTCTGCCGCATCCCCGTCAGATCATGGCCGAAGACCTTCAGATAGCCCTCCCGGGGGATAATCTCCCGGATGATCATTTTGAAAAGAGTCGATTTACCCGCCCCGCTGGGGCCAACAAAGAAGACAAATTCGCCGCGGTTGATCATAAAATTGATATCAATTAATACATCTTTGCCTTTTTTATCGTAGCGATGATA
>JGI24708J26588_10003850_pt1 | contig 10639 bp, 8 predicted proteins | sample BioPla1DNA2_FD_26588 | JGI IMG/M metagenome (IMG submission 26588) | reverse complement strand
ATCAATATTGTAGAAGGTACCATGCCATTCCCCTTCATCTGCTATAGTGTAATCTATAATATAACTTTGTAGACTAGAGATAAATGTAGTAACAGCCGTAAACATTGATGTAGATAAGATTACTCCAATTATTGTTACAATAGTACGGGTTTTGTTTTTTAGTAAACCTTTTAAGGTCACCCTATTCATGATATTCATTACCTAATCACCTCATCCTTAGCAATTTTTCCGTCCTCTATGCTTATGATTCGATTAGCCTGTAATGCTATTTTTTCATCATGAGTAATGACAATCAAGGTTTGATTGTACTTATGATTATATAGCTTTAGTAGACTTATTATTTCCTCGCTATTCTTACTATCCAGATTACCAGTAGGCTCATCAGCTAATACAATTGCTGGATTGTTCACAAGGGCTCTGCCTATTGAGACTCTTTGTTGCTGTCCTCCTGATAGTTGATTAGGTAAATGTTCTAACCTATCCTTTATATCCAAGGTATTTATAAGCTCTTGTAAATTATCTTTATCAAGATTTCTACCATCTAAAAGTAAGGGTAATGTAATATTCTCCTCAACATTTAGTACCGGTATTAAATTATAAAATTGATAGATAAGTCCTATTTGCCTACGTCTAAATATAGCCAGCTTTGATTCATCCAGACTATAAATATCTGTTCCATCAATAAATACCTTTCCTGAAGATGGTCTATCCACTCCTCCTAACATGTGTAAGAGGGTAGATTTACCGGAGCCTGATGGTCCAATTATTGCAATAAACTCGCCTTTATTAACAGAAAAAGATACATGATCTAATGCTGTGACCGCTGTATCTCCTTTGCCATAGATCTTTGTAAGCTCTTCTACTCGTAATATTTCCATATGTTTATCCTAACCTTCCTTATTAAAATGCTTTTTTAAAATTTCCATTTACATATTGGAGTATAAGGTATAGAGGTGACAATCAGATGACTATTATTATTACAAAAATGTCACTTTACTTCTTATACTATGGTTTTATATAGTCGAATAGAAAAGGTACTTCCTTCTCCAANCTGGCTCTTTACTTGGATATCACCCTGCTGATTTTTTATAATTCTATATGACATGGCAAGTCCAATCCCAACACTGTCATGGGAAGAATTCTTCCCCTTATAAAAACGAGTAAAGATATGGGGCAAATCTTCCTTCCCTATACCCCTACCATTATCCGATATAATAATCTCTGAATATAGTGCATTATCCATAACAGATATATTAATATGACCACCCTCTGGTGTATGCTCGATACAATTTTTCAAGATGTTTATAAGAGCTTCAAGAGTCCATTTTTCATCACAATATACATTAAGATGATTAGCTATGGTCTTAGTATAGCTAATCCCCTTTAACTCCATGCTTATAAGAAATACCTGTAACAAATTATCTATCAATACACTTGCAGGAATGAGTTCTTTTTTCATCCTTACTACCCCAGCATCTAGTTTTGATATCTTAAGAAGNGATNCCACAAGCCATTCAATCCGTTCTAACTGAGCATTAATTAAATTGGTAAANTCCCTACGTTTTTCCATAGGTAAATTCTCATCCTTAAGAAGATCAACCATCATCATCATTGATGTTAGAGGGGTTTTAAGCTGATGGGATATCTCTGCCATATTATCTGAAAGCAGCACCTTTTCCCTTTGNAGTTGACCATTATACTCCGTAAGCATCTGGGTAACCTTATAGATTTCACTTTTTAGAATACTTAGTTCCCCCTCCATATTATCCCGTATGTCCAAGGAAAAATCACCTGAAGATATCCTTCTTAAGTACTCAGATAACTTATTAATATTCTTATAACGTTTGAATGTAAATATATGAAATATTAGAGACAATAAAAATATTGTAAGTAAAACCATACCACCAGTCCATATACTATGTGAAAAACCAATAAAGGACATAATTATAGATACTATAAGAATAGCTATTACAACTTGCTTAATTTCCTTGTTCCTACCATACATACTCCTATTCTCCTTATATCCGATAACCTAATCCCCGTTCGGTCTTAATAATGGTTGGATTTTGTGGGTCATCTTCAATCTTGTCCCTTAATCTCTTGATATAGACAGTAAGGGTATTATCATTAACAAATTCTCCAGACACATCCCATATACTTTCTAGAAGTTGATTTCGAGATATAATATGTCCTTCATTATTAATCAAAGTAAGAAAGAGCCTGTACTCTAAGGCTGTTAAAAACACATCTTCACCATTCTTTTTTACTTTGCCTTCTGAAGTGTTAATCTCTACATCCCCATAGCGTAGTAGATGATTTTCTTCTGCTTTTTTACCTGTCCTTCTAAGTACACTTCTTATCCTTGATTGCAACTCCCTTAGGCGAAAAGGCTTTGTAATATAATCATCCCCACCTATATCAAGACCCATAACCACACTAGCTTCGTCATCTCTTGCAGTCAAAAATATTACCGGTATATCTTTCTTTTCTTTTATAAGCTTACACAGCTCAAATCCATTACCATCTGGTAATGATACGTCAAGAATTGCAAGATTAAAATCCTCATGTTTAATTATTTCTCTGGCAGAAGCTGCATCATTACAGACTACCACTTCATAATTTTCTTGTTTTAATGTATACTCTAGCCCCAGTGCTATGGCTCCATCATCTTCAACTAATAAAAGTTTAATCATGGGATTCACTCCTTACAATCTACTTATATTGATTCTATATTCTACCATAAGATTATGCCAGATACTAATACAATCATACTTTTTTACAATTCTTAATGGAAATTCAATGTTAAAAAATCCTAGAGTCATAAATATAAAAGTTCGGTATAACAACCATATATCACAGCTTGCTATACCGAATTTAACTTTTTCTTATTTCTAAATTATAAGTTCTTTCTAACTTATCTTATCTTTTTCTAAAAACTGATACTGGGATAGATACAAATCATGATATAGACCCTTTTTATCTATAAGCTCATCATGAGAACCCATTTCCTTAATCTCTCCTTCATCTATATAGAGGATTTTAGTTGAATTCTTTATTGTAGATAGTCGGTGAGCTATTATAAATGAAGTTCTGTTAACCAGAAGTTTTTTTAGTCCTTCTTGAAGTAGGATTTCAGTCTCTGTATCAATACTTGAAGTAGCCTCATCAAGAATTAATATCTTAGGATCAGCAAGTAAAGCCCTGGCAAAACTAATTAATTGCCTCTGTCCAACAGATAATCTGCTTCCTCTTTCATTAACCTCAGTATCATAACCATTCTCTAGATTTATAATAAATTCATGGGCTCGAACAGTTTTTGCCGCCCTTATTACGTCCTCATCACTGGCCGTCATATTACCGTAACGAATATTATCCATAATTGTACCCGAAAATATAAAACTATCTTGAAGCATGACTCCCATTTGACTTCGAAGAGATGCTATCTTTACATCAGTAATGTCAATTCCGTCAATGGTTATCTGTCCAGAATCAAGATTATAGAACCTACTTATAAGATTAATGATAGTTGTCTTTCCAGCACCAGTTGGTCCAACAATAGCAATTGTATCACCTGGATTAGCCTTAAAATTAACCTTATTTAATATGGGCACTCCTTCTTCATAACTAAAAGACACATCCTTAAATTCCACCTGTCCTTCTATAGCCCCCATATCGTATGCATCTTCCTTATCTTTTACTAGTACAGGTTCATCTATAGTTTCAAATATTCTCTCCAGGTATGATATGGCAGTAAGAAGAGAATTATAAAATCCAGCCAAGGTATTAATGGGAGCCCAGAATCTTCCTATATATCCTGACATACCAGCCAGTACACCTACAGTAATGCCTGCCAGCCCCTTATCAAGCCAGGCGATTCCTACCACGTATACAGCAGCTGTGGTCCAGATAGATATATTATTTATAGCTGGCCACAGGAAGAAATTTAGCTTAACTGCTTTTAACCAGGACTCACTATACTCCATACTAAGATTATTAAAAATCTCAATACTTTCCTCTTCTCTAGTAAAGCTTTGGGTAACCCTAACACCATTAATACTTTCTGCAATATAAGCATTTAGATTAGAGGATTTATTACTTTGCAATTGCCATGCCACCCTTTGTTTTTTCTTGATAATAAATATAAGTATCATAAGTAATGGTAGGCCAAGCAAGCAGATAATACTAAGTCTAACATTCAAATAAAGCATAAAAGCCACTATAAAGAATAGACTAAACAAATCTGTAATGGTATTTACAATACCATTTGATAGAAGGTCACTTAATGCATTCACATAGTTAACAACCCTTACCTGAATCTTTCCATGGGGTTTATCGTCATAATATGAGAATGGTAACTTCTGCAAATGATTAAATATGCAAATGATTAAATATGTCACTTCTAATGGTATGAATTATATCTTGTCCCAATTTGGTTGTGGCAGATATCTTAATCCTNGTAGTTAAAGCAATAATAAAATTAATCACTAATAATCCAACACCAATAAGAACAATTCCCCTAATATCTTCATTAGGTATATACACATCAAGAATGTCTTTTAGTATAACAGGAGTCAGCATACCTAATGCAGAAGAAACAGTCATAATCAATATTATTATAAACATTTCCTTACCATAGGGCTTAATATATCCTGCCAAACGCTTTAAATGGGATAAATTAAATTCTGTCTCTAAGGATTCATCTACGTCATATTTATTTCTAGCCAATACTATTCCCCCCATTCTTTGATATTTGATCAAAATCCCCATATTGATGATAAAACACTCTATGGTAGTAGCCCTTTTCTTCAAGTAGGTCCTGGTGATTTCCTGATTCAATAATTCTGCCATCTTCAATAACAAGAATTAAATCCGCATCCATAATTGAAGATATTCTATGGGCGATAACAAATACAGTATGTTTTCCATCAACCATCCTAAGCTCTTCCTGTATTGAAGCCTCAGTCTCCATATCTACAGCGGAGGTGGTATCATCAAGAATTATAATTGAAGGTTCCTTAAGCAAAGCCCTTGCCAGTGAAATCCTCTGCTTCTGACCTCCTGATAGACCTACACCCCTCTCACCAACTATGGTGTCATAACCTTGGGGCATATCAAGAATAAAATCATGGGCATTGGCAACCTTTGCCACCTCTATAACCTTATCAATACTACAATCTGGTCTTCCAAATGCTATATTACCCTCAATAGTATCGGAGAATAAAAACACATCCTGCATCGCCATTCCGATATTCTCCCGAAGGTTATACAGATCAATATNCCTTACGTCTATCCCGTCAAGTTTAACCTGACCTGANGTCACATCATAAAANCGACAAAGCAGGTTCATTAGAGTAGTTTTACCAGAACCTGTTGCTCCGATTATACCAACAGTTTGTCCAGCTTTAACACGAAAGTTGATATCCTTAAGAATCTCTTCCCCTGAAATCTTATAACTAACATTGGAGAATTCCACATCTCCCTTAAAGCTTTTCTTGACAATACCATCTTCAGGATTCTTAATTTCTGGCTCCACACTGATGGTGGCATATATCTTCTCAATAGAGGTAACAAACCTTTGATAATCATTGGCCAACCATCCAGCTTGTCGAAGGGGCATATTAAGCATCCATATATAACCACTTACCATAACAAGCTTACCCATAGTCATGGATCCTTTTATAACCATTATACCTCCAACCAGATACAAGATAACTGTTAAAGAACTGGCTAAGAAGTCAAATACGGGAACATACTTTTTCCATATCTGTGCGGCTTGGAGTTCAGAATCCCTATAAGCATCATTTTCTTTTTTAAATTTACTAATCTCATAATCTTCCTTAGCAAATGCCTTGACCACCCTATTACCACTAACATTTTCCTGAACGAAAGTATTTAAGCTTGAAAAACGCTCCCTTATATTGTGAAAAGCAGGCTTTACAGCTTTAAGTTGCTTTATAGTGATATAAACAGATATAGGCATAACAGCTATCATACAAAGAGCCAATCTGTAGTCCACAACAAATATCATTACAAGAGCAAATATAAACAATAAGGCATTTTCATATATAGCATGCATTGTATAAGCCACAAAATGTCTAATGGCATTCATATCTCCCGTCTGCCTAGACATCAAGTCTCCTGTCCTATTATTATTATAGAAGTTAAAATCCTGTCTCATAATCCTTCTATATACATAATCTCTCATAGTATATAGTAATCCCTGTGAGGATTTTTCAAATATCAAAAGAAAGCAATATTTAACTATGGACCTTATTAAAGTGGATATTATTAAGATCACAATAAGCCTAGGCAAAGCCTCCCTATTACCACCTTTAATAACATCATCTACTATGATTCCAGATATCTGTGGGTTAACAATTGCACACACACAGGTGAATGTAACTAAGACCATTGCAAATATTAATTGTTTACGGTAATTTCTCAAATAAGAAAAAAACCATTGCATTGCTGTCATAATCTTCCTCCTAAGTAACATCTTAAAAAGGCAGTTTAGCAACATGTCCAGCCACTCTGCCTCTTCCATGCATCATATCATACTAAGCAAGTATAACTTATATATTATATATATTAAATGTAGATTATTAAGAAAGTAATGTAATTATTTATATAATAGGTTATAAATTTTAATATTCTAAAAGTCCAAATCTATGGTATAATATCCACAATAGAGGAATGTACAAGACATTCTTAATAATTGCAGGCTAAGAAGAGGTGAAAAACATGGCCTTTGAATATGACTTAACATATAATGATTTTAATCCTACCGTATTTTATGTGTCCAAATGTAAGATGACGAAAAATGGGGTCTACCATGACCATGATTGTGCTGAACTTGCCTATATCCTATCTGGTAAGGGCAGGTACCTTATAGACGGTAAGGAATATGATGTAGAAGCTGGAGATTTGATTATATGTAATCCCGGAGTAAAGCACACCCATATTGTAACCAACACAAAGGAACCTACAATTGAATTTATAGCAGGTTTTACTGATTTTCATTTCAAAAATATGGCTCCAAATTCCATCGAAACCAAAGATGGATCATGCATTATTAACACATCTGCAGAGCTAAAACAAGATCTTACCATGCTTTGTTATGCAATGATTGCAGAAAATGAAAGTTGCAATCCAGGCAAATACTTCATGTTCAAAGCTCGTCTAATGCAGATGCTTTTGCTTATAATGAGAGAGATTTTAAGTGGTGAGGATTATGAACAGAATGGATGTGACTTTGAATCCTATAATAAGAATTATGCTGTAAAACGAATTGTAAAATATCTCAATGATAATTATAACAAGAAGATATCTTTGGAGCAAATTGCACATAATATGTATCTAAGTCCTGTATATATATCTAAGATATTCAAGGAAGAAACAGGAGAATCTCCAATTAACTATCTAATAAAAATTCGATTAGAAAAGGCACGGGATTTATTGGTCAAATCAAGTGATGCCAGTATTAAAAGCATCGCTAATCAAGTTGGTTATGAAGATGCATATCATTTTAGTAAGCTATTTAAAAAATATTACGGAATCTCACCCCTATACTATAGGAAAAGAGAAATCGAGAAACGGGTTTCAAATCAGTAATCAAATAATATTAGGTGTGAAATTTAACATTGATGAATTTCACATTTTCGAAGGAATGGAGGGCTCTTATGAACATGTATGAAACTATATTTTCCAGGAAAAGCATTAGGAAATACCATGATGAAACTATAGAATGGGAAGTTCTTGATGACATCTTAAAATTCGCTGACAAACTACCTCTGTTAGTTAAGGATATAGGTGTTGAATATAAATTAGTCAGCAATATAGAAGAAAATCAGGGATTTAATGGACCATTTACGGTTAAGGCTCCATATTATATAATCCTATCCTCAGAGAAAAAGGATAACTACTTACTCAATGCAGGCTATATAATGCAGCATCTAAGTCTCTATATTGAGTCAAAGGGGCTGGGAACCTGTTATATGGGTGGTGCTAGTCCAGGTATGGGGCTTAAGAGAACACTAAATTATAACTACGTAATAGCCCTAGCCTTTGGTAAGCCCAAAGAGGATCCCTATAGAGATCATATACTGGCAAAACGCCGTCCCGAAAAGGATCTTGTAGTATATAAGGAAGAAGTATCATCTGACATTCGTAAGATATTAGAAGCCGCAAGACTTGCTCCTTCAAGCCTTAATAATCAGCCTTGGAGATTCGTTGTCTATGACAATCGTATTCATGTATTTGCAAGAAAGAATCCATTGCTTCTTAAAAAAATGGATAAAATGAAAATGATAGATATGGGAATTATGTTAGCCAATCTATTAATCGCCGCTGAGGAACTCTGGATTGATGTAAAATTAACCAGATCAGACTCCTTAAAAAGTAAGCCACTAAAGAATAATGAGTATGTTTTGTCACTGGTAATTGATTAAATTATCCAAACAGTATAAATTATATATTAAAATTAAAAATTTATAATTTAGCTATTGACAAATATATTTTTATGTAGTATATTATGACATGTGCTAATCAAACAGCACACATCATAAATGCGCGAGTGGCTCAGTGGTAGAGCATCGCCTTGCCAAGGCGAGGGCCGCGAGTTCGAATCTCGTCTCGCGCTTAATGTAAAATGACAGGAAAGCTTGATAATAGCTTTCCTGTTTTTTATTCCAAATTTATTTTCTCAGAAACTACTACATGATCTGTCAATTCAAAATATGCTTAGTCTATAATTTCATTAATCCACTCATGCTTTATATTATATACATTTTATTTATTTCACCCTGTTCTTTTATTCCTATTTATGGTATAATTTAGTAAAGCTAGATGAAAATTGTCATAACGTCTGTATTTGAACTAATCTAATACCAAGGTAATGGAATTCCAGGTATAGATTAAATAATAGAATGGAGGGTGTTATATTATGAAAACTAAGAAGAAAAGAATTTTATCATTACTACTAATTTTAGTAATGACATGCACTTATGTTGTTGGAGCTAATCTCCTCCCAGCATATGCTGCAGATGAGCCCGCAAGTGAAGAAATAATCTTATTCGAAGGCTCAAACACTTCAACTGATTGGGGACAGGCGGTAACCTTATACTCAGGTAGTGACTTTTCCAAAGGCGACTTGACATCAGATGCACAGATTGCAGTTACATATGAAGGTTTAAAGGAACCAGTACTATCCTTACAAAGTTGGACACATAATGATATCTGGCAGAATGTATTCCCTGCTTATTCTCAGGATGGAATTGCTTATTTTACTGTGTCGGACATGAATAGTGCATATGAAAGGGCTTATGGAGAAGGCTATTTATCAGCATTTCAGGATCTGGATGCCATCTATGTATCTGATTCAGGAGCCGACTTAACAGTAACCAAGGTTGTAATCATTCGCAGGGAGATCCAAGGAAACTATTATGACCAAGGCCAGTTAACAATGGTTACAGTAAAAGCCTTCGCTCAGAACACTACTAATGACTGGACCTGGATAAGCATGGACAATATGGTTAATCTCCTATATCAGACTAAGACAGAACTTAATGCAACTAACACAAGCAATTTATTTGCAGATGTTAACAGTTCAGCAAATTTTGGTATACAAGTTAGTGACGATAAACTTATAGCTGGGGAAGGAAGTAGACTAAAATTCTTTGTTGGTACTATAATTGTAAAAGCAGATGGTTACGATGATCTTATTATCAATCTAGATAAAGAATATAATGAGTCTTACCTAACAGAGGAAGTTTCTTGGGGTCTTACTGGAAACAGCACCATGATAATTCTTAATGACTATCTACCATTAGACGAAATGGAAAAGACAGAATATATTCATAGTATTACTGAGGTAATATCTGATATTACCTTAACCGACTATGAATTTATAGCAGCAGAAATTGAAGGACCAGAATTTCCTGAAGACTATACTTATCCAACCACAATGAGAGGCCTATCTGCCATGGATTTGGTAAAAGATATGCAGGTTGGCTGGAGCCTAGGTAATACACTAGAATCATCTGGTGGCGAAACCAATTGGGGCAATCCTGTAACAAAAAGAAAGATGATTGACGGCATAAAAGTTGCCGGATTTAATACCCTTCGTATTCCAGTAAGATGGGACGAAAATTACATTGATGACAATTATACCATTGACCCTGAATATATGGAACGTGTTGAAACAGTTGTAAATTACGCTCTTATAAATGATATGTATGCAATTATTAATATTCATCATAATAATCTACAAACACAAGCTAACGAAAAAAGCAAAGAAAAAGTACTTGTGGAAATAGAAGCCATATGGACTCAAGTAGCAAATCATTTTAAGGATTATGGCGACAAACTAATCTTTGAAGCTTTAAACGAACCAAGAAATGGTGATGACTGGGTCGGAAACACTGAAGTATATAATATTGTAAATGAATATAATGCCATAGCCCACGCTACTATCCGCTCAACAGGAGGAAACAACCTAGACCGATTAGTAATGCTTCCTACCTATGCAGCATCTGCAGACTATAGTAAAATTATAGCTATTGAGCTACCAGATGATGATAATATCGCAGTATCTCTTCATGCCTATACACCTTATGATTTTGCATTAAATACTGCTGCTGGC
>JGI24708J26588_10003846_pt1 | contig 10642 bp, 7 predicted proteins | sample BioPla1DNA2_FD_26588 | JGI IMG/M metagenome (IMG submission 26588) | reverse complement strand
AAAAAACGATATTAAATAAAACTTTGAAATATAAATGAAATACAAACGAAATATTATTGAAATAGACATTAGGGGAGAATAATATTACAATGAAATTGAATAAGGTTTCTAAAGATTCATTAAGTATTCCCCCTTGATACATGAATTTGTTAAAATAAAAGTTCTGCATTTTGCAGGACTTTTATTTTGTTAATAAAAAGAAATAGATTGTAACTATAAAAATAAAACTATATAATTGTTATAAGTATAGATTTATGACTTATACTAAGAATATGGTTTTTATTTATGGTTTGCATAAAATAAGGAGGAATATAAATTGAAATCGGATTATCGTTCGGGTTTTGTTACCCTTATTGGAAGACCCAATGTGGGGAAATCAACATTAATGAATCGGTTTATAGGAGAAAAGGTAGCTATCATGTCTGACAAACCTCAGACTACTAGGAATAAGATACAAAGCATTTTGACAAAGGATGAATATCAAGTTGTTTTTATCGATACTCCGGGAATTCATAAGCCAAAACATAAACTAGGCCAGTATATGGTTAAGGCTGCTGAAAATACATTGAATGAAGTTGACATCATATTAATGCTCATAGAACCGTCTCAAAATGTTGGGCAGGGGGATAAATATATTATTTCCGGACTTAGGGATATTAAAACTCCTGTTATTTTAATCATTAATAAAATTGATACCGTAAAAAAAGAAAATCTATTGGAAATTATAGATAGTTATAAGGATTTATATAACTTTGCCGATATTATTCCTATTTCAGCATACACTGGCGAAAACTGCGACAGATTACTAGAAACAATTTATAAAAAGCTTCCAGAGGGGCCGCAATATTTCCCAGCGGATATGATTACGGACCAGCCGGAAAGACAATTAGTTGGAGAACTCATCCGTGAAAAGGCCTTGCACCTATTGCAACAGGAAGTTCCCCACGGGATTGCTGTAGAAGTAGAAAGCATGAAAACTAGAGAAGATAGTGATATAGTTGATATACAGGCAGTCATATATTGTGAGAGGGATTCTCATAAATCGATTATCATAGGGAAGCAAGGAAGTATGTTAAAGCAAATTGGAATAAGGTCGCGAAGGGATATAGAAAGACTCCTAGGTTCGAAGATATACTTGGAGTTATGGGTAAAGGTGAAGAAAAATTGGAGGGATGATTCCTTTACTTTAAAAAATTTTGGGTTTGATCCAAAGTCTATTTGAAAACATTTTGTCAAGGTATGTAGTACTGGTAAGTTTTTTGCAGTATACAACGATATTTAGAGGACACCCTAATACTATAAAACCAAGGATAGGGGGAAACTCAATTGCTAGAAAAAGTTTTTTGGGATGTATTTAAAAAGACAGGAAATATTGAAGCTTATCTTGCCTCAAAGGAATGTACTCATTGTAAATTTAATGAAGAGGTTTCAGAAGAATTGTTTCCTCATATTAAGCATAGTAAAGAAGAAAAAGCTAAAGAAAGATGAATAAATATGGAACATATTAAGACAAAAGGCATCATATTAAAAGAAATTCATATAGGTGAAGCAGATAAAATTCTTAAGATTTTTACAAAAGATAAAGGAAAAATTTCCGTCTCTGCAAAGGGAGCAAGAAAACATAAAAGTCGTTTATCAGCAGGAACACAGTTGTTTTCCTACTCAGATTTTTTAATTTATGCAGGTAGAAATTATAATATCATTCAACAGCTTCAGGTTATTGAAACATTTCACGGCATACGGGAGGATATCATTAAATTGACATATGCCTCCTATTTTTTAGAGCTTTTAGATGGAGTAACACAGGAAGGAGAAACAAATGAAGAATTGCTTTTATTGACTTTAAAAACTCTAGTAGTTTTGGAAAAAACTACACGAAACCCAAGATTGATTGCAAGAATATATGAATTAAGGTTAATGTCTATAATAGGATACATGCCTGAAATAACCCAATGCGTAAATTGCGGCATAGAAAAAGGTATAGGTAGTTTTAATACAAGGCTTGGGGGAGTATTATGTAATAGTTGTTCTACCAGAGATTCTTATACTTATAAGATGTCTATAACTACTTGGTATACTATCTGGTACATAGTTACTTCTGATTTGAAAGAGTTGTTTCAATTTAATGTAGATGAGAGTATATTAGAAGAGTTAGAGAAAATCACTAAGAGTTATTTAACATATCATATAGAAAAACGATTTAAGACCCTAGATTTTTTAAAAGAAGTTGAAACATTTTATAATTAAACCGTATTGACAAAGCTAAAATTATTTGCTAGATTAATGTTAATTCAATAAACTGCGATGAAAAAGAAGAGTAACTAACTTAATTTTTTAAGCGAGTCGGGGATAGTGAAAGCCCGATAAAGTTACTTAGTGAAGGGAGCTTTTGAGTGGTGAATTGTGACAAAGTGGGTGCTTTTGCACCAAAAAGGGTGGAACCGCGGAAGTAAAACCTTTCGTCCCTTAGGTTAGGGATGAACAGGTTTTTTTATTTTGTAAAAATATAAGTTAGAAATTGGAGGTAGGAAGATGAAAAAGACTATGGAACAAGTTGTAGCCTTAGCAAAGAACAGAGGTTTTGTTTATCCAGGGTCGGATATTTATGGAGGGTTATCCAACACATGGGATTATGGTCCTTTAGGAGTCGAATTAAAAAATAATATTAAGAATGCTTGGTGGAAAAAATTCGTACAGGGAAACCCTTATAACGTGGGAGTGGATTGTGCAATTTTAATGAATCCCCAAGTATGGATGGCATCTGGTCATATTCAAGGTTTTAATGACCCCCTTATGGATTGTAAAGAATGTAAAGAAAGATTTAGAGCAGATCAACTTATTGAAAATTATATGAAAGAAAATAATATAGAGCTTTCTGTAGATGGGTGGGAGCATTCAAAGATGAAAGACTATATTGATGAAAATAAAATTAGCTGCCCAAATTGTGGGGCCCATAATTTTACGGATATAAGGCAGTTTAACCTTATGTTTAAAACCTTTCAGGGAGTAACGGAAGACTCCAAAAATGCGGTGTATTTAAGACCAGAAACAGCCCAAGGAATTTTTGTTAATTTTAAAAATGTACAAAGAACCACTAGAAAGAAAATACCTTTTGGTATAGGACAGGTTGGGAAATCCTTCAGAAATGAAATAACTCCGGGAAACTTTACATTCCGAACAAGGGAATTTGAACAAATGGAATTACAATTTTTCTGTGAACCTGGGAAGGACTTGGAGTGGTTCGAGTATTGGAAGAACTTTTGTGTTAACTGGTTAATTTCATTGGGCATTCAAGAAGAAAATATGCGAATCAGGCCTCATTCACCTGAAGAATTATCCCATTATAGCAAGGCCACTTCTGATATTGAATTTCTATTTCCATTTGGATGGGGGGAACTTTGGGGCATAGCAGCTAGATCTGATTATGATTTAAAACAGCATCAAGAGCACTCTGGGGAAGATATGTCTTATTTTGATCCTAATACCCAAGAAAAATATATTCCATATTGTGTTGAACCGTCCCTAGGGGCAGATAGAGTGACCTTAGCATTCCTTTGTGAAGCTTATAATGAGGAAAAAGTAGGGGAGAATGATATAAGAACAGTATTAAAATTCCACCCTGCAATTGCGCCGATTAAGGCAGCAATTTTGCCACTTTCTAAAAAACTTTCAGATTCTGCGTATAAAATATATGAAAAGTTGTTAGAATCATTTAGTGTAGACTATGATGAAAGCGGCAGCATAGGCAAAAGATATAGAAGACAAGATGAAATAGGAACGCCATTTTGTATAACTTATGATTTTGATTCAGAAGAAGACTACTCCGTTACCATCAGAAACCGTGATACAATGGAGCAAGAAAGAGTAAAAATTGATGGTTTAGAAGAGTATTTACGGGGTAAAATGAGTTTCTAAAATTTTTTGAAATCACCCCTATGATTTTTTAGGTTTTATGATATAATGATGGGGGTTGAATAGACAAAACATGACAATATTATTAAAGAGAGATACATTTTCGTTTTAACTAGAGTTTTGACTATTCTACAAAAGAATAATTATAAATATACAGGAGGTAAATTCAATGAGCAAAAAATTTGTTTATATGTTCAGTGAAGGGGATGCATCCATGAAAAACCTACTTGGAGGTAAGGGTGCAAACTTAGCTGAAATGACTAAACTAGGACTTCCTATTCCACAGGGGTTCACTGTTTCCACAGAAGCATGTAACGAATATTATAATAATGAAGAAAAGATTTCCGATGAGATCGTAAAACAAATTCAAGAATCCTTAGTAAAATTAGAGGAAATTTCAGGTAAAAAGTTTGGCGATACAGAGAACCCTTTACTCCTATCAGTTCGCTCAGGAGCAAGAGCATCCATGCCTGGTATGATGGATACAATCCTAAACTTAGGTTTAAATGATAAGGCTGTTGAAGGATTTGCAAAGGCTACAGGAAACCCACGTTTTGCTTATGACTCTTATAGAAGATTTATCCAAATGTTTGCAGATGTTGTTATGGATATTCCTAGGGCAAAATTTGAAAAAGTCCTCGAAGATATCAAAGAATCAAAGGGTATCGAACTGGATACAGATTTAACAGCGGAAGATATGAAAAATGTTGTTTCCGGATTTGAAAGAGTTTATAAAGAAGAAAAGGGAGAAGGATTCCCACAGGACCCCAAAGAACAATTAATGGCATCCATTACCGCTGTATTCCGTTCTTGGAATAACCCCCGTGCTATCATATATAGAAGAATGAACGATATTCCTGCTAGCTGGGGAACAGCTGTTAACGTTCAAATGATGGTATTTGGAAACATGGGAGAAGAATCCGGTACAGGAGTTGCCTTTACAAGAAACCCTGCTACAGGAGAAAAAGCAATCTATGGGGAATACCTAATCAACGCGCAAGGAGAAGACGTTGTTGCTGGTATCCGTACGCCAAAACCAATTAAAGTTTTACATGAAGATATGCCAGAAGTTTATGATCAATTTATGGAAATAGCTCAAGGTCTTGAAAATCACTACAAAGATATGCAGGACATGGAGTTTACCATTGAAAATAAAAAATTATACTTCCTTCAAACCCGTAATGGTAAGAGAACAGCAGGTGCAGCATTAAAAATTGCAGTTGACTTAGTTGCGGAAGGACTCATTACAGAAAAAGAAGCGCTATTAAAAGTAGATCCAAAGCAATTAGACCAATTACTTCATCCAGCATTTGATGAAAAGGCTCTAAAAGCTGCTATTCCAATTGGAAAAGGACTTCCAGCATCACCGGGTGCAGGAGCAGGTAAAGTATACTTTACTGCTGAAACTGCAAAAGCTGCAAAGGAAGCCGGAGAGAGAGTTATACTAGTTCGTGTTGAAACATCCCCAGAGGATATTGAAGGTATGGCAGCATCTAGTGGTATCTTAACAGCCCGTGGAGGAATGACTTCCCATGCAGCTGTAGTAGCTAGAGGTATGGGTATTTGCTGTGTATCTGGACTTGGAGAAGTTAAAATTAACGAGGAAGAAAGAAATTTCACCTTAGGTGGCAAAAGTTTCAATGAAGGGGATTATATTTCCCTAGATGGTTCAACAGGTAATGTTTATGGAGAAGATATCCATACTGTAGAACCAGAAATATCTGGAGATTTTGCTAAATTTATGACATGGGCTGATAAAGCTAGAACCCTTAAAATCAGAACCAATGCTGATACACCAAAGGATGCAAAAGTTGCATTAGAATTTGGTGCAGAAGGTATCGGATTAACCCGTACAGAGCATATGTTCTTTGATGAAGATAGAATTCCTAAAGTACGTAGGATGATTCTTTCTAAGACAGAAGCAGATAGAAGAAAAGCATTAGAAGAATTACTTCCGGTTCAAAGAGAGGATTTCATCGGAATTTATGAAGCTATGGAAGGACGCCCAGTGACTGTACGTCTTCTTGACCCACCACTCCATGAATTCTTACCTCAAGCAGATGAAGATATTAAAGCATTAGCTAAGGATATGGGAGTAAGTTTCGAAGAGTTAAAGGGAACAGTTGAATCTCTTCATGAATTCAACCCAATGATGGGTCACCGTGGATGTCGTTTAGCTGTATCCTATCCTGAAATCGCAGAAATGCAGGCAAGAGCAATAATTGAAGCTGCAGTAGCTGTTAAGAAAAACAAAGGATATGATATCGTACCTGAAATAATGATTCCATTAATTGGAGAAGTAAAAGAACTAGAATATGTTAAATCCGTTGTTGTAAAAACAGCTGATGAAGTAATTAAAGAATCAGGAATGGATTTAAAATATCAAGTAGGTACTATGATTGAGATTCCAAGGGCTACCGTAACCGCGGATGAAATCGCAAAAGAAGCAGAATTCTTCTCCTTTGGTACCAATGACTTAACACAAATGACCTTCGGATTCTCACGTGATGATGCAGGTAAATTCTTAGAAGATTACTATGCAAAGCAAATTTATGAATTTGATCCATTTGCTAGAATCGATCAAACAGGAGTAGGAGCTTTAATCGAAATAGCTGTTGAAAAAGGCCGTAAGACAAGACCAAATATCAAACTAGGAATTTGTGGAGAACATGGTGGAGACCCATCATCTATCGAATTCTGTCATAAACTTGGACTTGATTATGTATCCTGTTCACCATTCCGTGTTCCTATTGCAAGATTGGCAGCAGCACAGGCAGCTGTAAGCGATGGCGATAACCTTGGTCAAAAATAACTAATAAAAACGTGCACATTGTGCACGTTTTTATTTTTCAATCAATTTGGTATACAAGAAATAAAAATGGACATTATATAATAGATGCATTAAGCAGTGAAGATAGGTCTGATAAGCCCTATCTATTTTTATTTAGCCATTTTGAAGGATTTTGAAAAAACGTGTAGTATATATAAGATATAGGGATTTTAATTCGTTTTAGATTAGGTGGTGGTCAATTTGCTTATTAGAGAAATCCAAGAAGAAAGAGAGCAGAATTTATTAAGCCCCTATGCAGCAAAAAGTAAAGAAACCCAAGGAAGGACAATACCAAAGTCAAAATGTGATATTCGAACGGAATTTCAAAGGGATAGGGACAGGATATTACACTGTAAAACCTTTAGACGTTTAAAACATAAGACCCAAGTATTTATTTCTCCTGAAGGTGACCACTATCGCACAAGGCTTACTCATACTCTGGAGGTTTCTCAAATCGCTAGGACCATAGCAAGGGCCCTTTCTTTAAATGAAGATTTAACAGAAGCAATAGCCCTAGGGCATGACCTTGGTCATACTCCCTTTGGCCATGCAGGAGAAAGCATATTAAATGAAGTATGCCCCATGGGATTTAAACATTATGAACAAAGTCTTCGGGTGATTGAGTTGCTTGAAAGAGATGGGAATGGGTTAAACCTTACCCTAGAAGTTAGAGATGGTATTATCAATCATACCTCAAAGGGGAAACCCCATACCCTAGAAGGAAAAGTTGTTCAACTTTCTGATATAATAGCATACATAAATCATGATATAGATGACGCCATAAGAGGCAGGATAATAAGAGAAGAAGAAATTCCAAGGGATTGTATAGAAGTTTTGGGGAAGACCTTTGGGGAAAGAATAGATATAATGATTACAGATATCATAGTAAACAGCCTAAATAAACCAGATATTATTATGAGCCAAGAAGTGGAAAAAAGCATGAAAAAGCTTAGGAAATATATGTTTGAACATGTGTACATCGGCTCTAAGGCAAAAAAGGAAGAAGAAAAAGCACAATATATTTTAAAACAGCTTTATTTTTATTTTGTTAAAAACCCCAACAGTATTCCAAAGGAATTTTATGCAATCTATAAGACAGAAAAAGAAGATCAAGAGAAGATTATTTGTGATTATATAGCGGGTATGACAGATAGATATGCCATAAAAAAATATTGCGAATTATATGTACCATCATCATGGAATATCTATTAGGAGAAAATATTTATGAGAATTATTGTAGATGGAGATAGCTGCCCTGTAATAGGGATAATCGATGAAATAGCAAAAAGCTATGATTTAGATGTGATTTTATTTTGTAGCTACTGTCATGTGCCCAAAGAGAGGCTTAATATAGAATATTGTATAGTGGATTCAGAACCTCAGGCAGTTGATTTAGCCATTATTAATTGCATTAAAGAACAAGATGTTATCGTTACCCAGGATTATGGCTTGGCATCTCTTATCTTATCTAAGGGGGCAAAAGCGATATCTCCTAAGGGCAATATCTATACCAATGAAGAAATAGATATCTTATTATTTAACAGGTATATTAATAGTGAAATAAGAAGAAGTGGGGGCCGTACCAAGGGCCCAAATAAAAGAACAAAAAAAGATGATGAGAAATTTAAAAGAAATCTAAAAAAACTCATCGAAATAAAGTTATAAGACTAAGTTATTTACCTTATGATTCAAAGCTTAATAAAAAAACATATTTATAAAGAATTTTTTATATACTTTAAACAAACATTAATAAAAGAGTAAATTTTTAAAGGATTTACGGGAAATATGTCGAAAGAATTATAATGGATTTATATAGGTTAACATGAAAGATAAGGGGGCAGTATGTATTATTCAGAGGATATTATAGAAGAAGTACGAAACCAAAATGATTTGGTTGATGTAGTTTCTGAATATGTAAGGATACAAAAAAAAGGTAGTTCCTACTTTGGTTTATGTCCATTTCATAATGAAGATACACCTTCATTTTCAGTTAGTCCTGATAAGCAAATGTATTATTGCTTTGGATGCCAAGCGGGAGGTAATATATTTACTTTTATTATGCAAATGGAAAACTTCGGTTTTGTAGAAGCCATAAGGTACTTAGCAGATAGGGCTAATATTCACTTACCTGAGGCAGATTATTCCGAAGAGGTTAGGAAAAGGATAGATGAAAAAAAACAGCTTATTAACATACATAAAGAATCTGCCAAATATTTTTATGCTAACTTACGTTCTTCTAGAGGACAAGCAGCCCTGAATTACCTGATAAAGAGGGAAATAAAAGAAAACATCCAAAAGTTGTTTGGGATTGGATATTCAAATACTGATTTTGACGATTTATATCAATATTTATTATATAAAGGATATAGTGAGAAGTTAGTCTTAAAAAGTGGATTGATTATACCTAAAAAATCCGGCGATGGATATATTGATAGATTTAGAAATAGGATTATGTTTCCTATTTTTGATGTTCATAATCAGATCATTGGCTTTGGGGGGAGAGTATTAGATGATAGGTTGCCTAAATATATGAATTCCCCCGAAACCCCTTTATTTGATAAAAGTAAAAGTTTATACAGCTTGAACTATGCAAGGGTTTCTAGGCAAAGTCAAATATTGATTGTTGAGGGGTATATGGATGTTATCTCTTTATATCAGGCTGGGTTTACGAATGTTACAGCATCCTTAGGAACGGCATTCACATATCAACATGCAGCTTTATTAAAAAGATACACCGGTGAAGTTGTTTTGATTTATGATAGTGACAATGCTGGGACAAAGGCAGCCCTAAGGGCAATACCCATATTATCCTCCGTGGGATTAAAAGTACGGGTTATGCAGGTTCCCGGGGAAAAGGATCCGGATGATTTTATCAAACAAAATGGACCAGATGCCTTTAAAAAATTACTTGATAATGCAATGGGAGCCGTTATGTTTCAAGTACAGTTACTAAAAACCAAATACAATACTGAAGATACCGAACAAAAGATACAGTTTACAAAGGAAGTAGCAAAAATAATATCAAAATTAGATAATTCCATAGAAAGAGATGCATACCTACAGGAAATAACAAAGGATACGGGAATTTCTACAAAAGCTATTACCGATGAAGTAAATAATAATAGGAAGATATTAAAAAATGAAAAGCTTAATATATATAGGAAACCACAAGGTGTAAAAACAGAATCTAAAAATAATGTTAAAAGCCAACGGGGTAGAGGTTCGGGTGAAACGAATGGTTTATATAAGGCTCAACTAAACATATTGCATATTATTAGTTCAAATCCATCGATTTATCAAAAGATTAAACCCCATTTATCATATTTTGATTTTAGCGACCCTATATTAAAAAAAGCAGCTCAATTGATTTATGAGCAGTATGATAAAGGAATGAAAATACAGCCTGCCACTATTATTAATTACTTTGAAGATTTAAAAGAACAACAACAAATATCCTTAATATTTAGAGAAGAAAAAAGCAATAATCAGGATTATGATGTAGAAAAAGCCATCAATGATCAGATAAAACTTATTAAAAGAGCTAATATCGACATAAGAAGTAGAACTACTACAGATATCTATGAGATACAATCTCTTATTGAACAGAAAAAGCAGCTGGAAAGGTTGTATATTAACATTATAAGTGGTTAAAATAGTAGACAGGTGAGAAAGGAAGGATTCTGCGTGAAAACAAGCGAACAAGCCAAATTTTTGACCCGTGTGAAGGAATTGGTCGCATTAGGTAAACAAAAAAAGGGTGTGCTCGAATATAAAGAGATTATGGACCATTTTTCCGATATGGAATTGGAGCCCGAACGAATTGAAAAAATTTATGAATACCTTGAAAGACAAAGCATTGACGTACTAGGCAATATCGAAGAAGAGGAAGAAGAAGAAGAA
>JGI24708J26588_10003842_pt1 | contig 10649 bp, 8 predicted proteins | sample BioPla1DNA2_FD_26588 | JGI IMG/M metagenome (IMG submission 26588) | reverse complement strand
CACCAGTTGAATATAAAAAGCTATTTACAAGAGACATGAAAAATGTAGCTTAAAATGTAATGATTTTGGTATTTATAAACCTAAAGAAAATGGTGACAACCTAGGTGTTATGAATGAAGTTTTATGTTCGGTATAAATTTGTCCAAAAAAGGGTTGCCAATCCACATATACAAAATATTCCTATAACTCAAAAAAATTTTCATAAAAAGCAAAACGCCCCGTTAGGAATGCAGAAATTACTGCGCTCCCAACGGGGCATGCATTATTTAATGTTTTTCAGTTTATCTATCACATATTGATAATTATCCGCTTTATGTGGCAATGTGCAATCAGAACAGTCCTTTACGCCTTTTTCGGTGAAGGCATAATTNCCTCCGCAATCCTCTAAAGGATATAACGGACAATAGCAAAACAGACAATTGAAATCGTCGGTATCTATCATCTTATGACACGGGAATTTATCACATTCAAAATTTCTGAAAAATGAGGATGAATTTTTCACTGTGCTGTTTCACACCCTTTCTTAATCATAAACGTACATACTGAAAAACGGTAAAGCACCTTCTTTGTAATCGTAAATCATACCGCATTTTTCGGCTAAGTCTTTGACGTAAATGCAGTAAGCGGACATACAAGAATACCGTTTGTTTGGAAACTTGCAAGGCTCGCCATTTGTGATGGTGCAAGGATTACACAAAGCACACCCCGAAGCACCAACCATAAAACCTTTATAGCCTTGGCTTTCCATTTGTTCGATAACACTCATCGTATAACCGTTATGTTTTTGTTTGGCAGATTTTATAAGGCTGCTATCCTTAAAATCATTGATATCCCAAACCGTTCTAAGCACCAAAGCATATTTATGTTTTTGAACCCATCGCCTCATTTCTTCGGGAGTGCCGCAATCGGGCGGACAGGAATAATTCGCACCGTACCAGCCGCAGAGATTTTCTTCGCAGTACGGGCGGAAGGAAGCGTCAAATACGATATCAGCCGTATCAATGATAGCCGCATCAGCAAAGCCTTCCCCAAGAGCGATATCAATTATATCTTTTATATCCATCATTATTCCACCAATCCGTATTTAACCTTGATTCTATCCATCTTTTCAAGCATTGGTTCAGCGGCAATCATAATAAAGAGTGCTGTTCCAAATGCGTGAACAAGATCCATCGGTAGTCCTGTTACGTAATAGGCAAACAAGGTCTTTAATGTGATGCTTTCCGAAGATACCATAAATGCGGCGGCAGGGTTCATAATTCCACCGTAGATAATGATTGCCGTAAATGCTCCGAATACCGNAAGAGATACACGGGTTCGTCTGAGCCAACCCTTTTTGAAAAGCACACCGGCAAGAAAACCGATGATACCCATCGCAAACATCTGCCAAGGAGTCCATGGGCCTTGTGAGAATAGCATATTGGAGGTGAGCATTGTAACGGCTCCAACGAGGAATCCTGCCTCACCGCCAAAGGCAACACCGGCTATAATGGTTAGCGCAAGCACGGGTTTGAACTGTGGAAGCATAAAGAATAAGCTTCTGCCTGCAATACCGATAGCGCAAAGTACAGCTATGGTGACGAGTTCTCTTGCTTTGGGTTTTCTACCCTCAAACACCAGGATAAACGGCAGCATACATTCAAGTAATATCAAAAGTGCCACAAGACTATACTGTCTATCTTCCATATAAAAGATCCCCGCAAAGATAGTCAGCGGTATGAGGAGCAGTATACAAACGGTTGCCATAACGGTGCGCTTACTAAGATTTCGCTTTTCTTTGGGAGTTTGACAAATAAGCGGCGGTTCGCTTCGCCGTCCGATTGCAAAAAGGAATACCGTCAATGCCGCAAACAGAACAATATAGAGCGACAGTTGTTCCTTGCCCTCAGAACTGATACCCGAAGAATTCACGAGTGCAGATAAATCGGATATGCCCGTTGCATAAAGAAATACGCCGAATGCCACAAGTCCCGAAAGCATTGCAAGTATCTTTCGCCAAAGCTTTAAGGGTTGTGGTTTGAAATTTACGCTTCTCGGTGGAGGAGCGGGCAAAGGTAATACTTCACCTAAATCTTCTTGCTTATGAACTAATTTCCCATCGCAACAAGCAACAATATCTTCAACCGTTACGGCATTAGGAATGAGGTGCCTTGCCATACGATTTGCAGGAGTAGTATAAAAGCTGTTGCCCGAAAAGAATTCACGGGGTGTGCCTTCCGCTACAATATTACCGTCAAAGAACATACCGCAACGGTGAGCGTATTCGGCGCAAAATGGCACATCGTGACTTACCGTCAGAACGGTAACACCTTGTTTAGTCAGTTTATCAATAATACCCGCAAAAGTTACTTTGAATTCTGCATCAAAACCCTTTGTAGGCTCGTCCAAAAGAAGAATATCTGGTGCGGTCAAAAGCACTTTTGCAAGAGCGGTTCTTTGCTGTTCGCCACCTGAAATATCGTAAGGGTGACGGTCGAGAAATTCCGAAAGACCGCAGAGAGCTACTACACGGGCAACTTGGTTATCTTTTTCTTCTTTGGATATTTTCACGCCACGCAAGGCTTCNTATAAGTCCTCACGAACAGTTCTTTTTACAAAAAGCGCCTGCGGATTTTGCGGTAACATTCCAACCTTTCCGTTTATTTGTACCGTTCCACGATAGGCAGTACGAAGTCCGGAGATCACTTTCAGCGAAGTGGTTTTGCCTGCACCGTTACCNCCGAGGATTGCATAGAACTCGCCTTTATGTAAGGAGAGCGAAAAACCTTTTACTACATCGGGCAAATCTTTTTCATAACGAAACCATATTTCATCACATTGCAAGGTGATTTCGTCGCTATAGGTATGCTTTTGTTCTGCGGCAAGGGGTAATATTTCTTTTTCCTTGTTTCTTGCAGATAAAAAGTCACTGCCGTCACGCACGGTCAGAGGACAAGGAAGGTCTGTTTCCACGCCTGCCCATACTCGCATTGCAGTAGGCATAGCAAGAAACATCCCGCTGTCTTTATCCCTTAGATGAAGCCCAACCTGGTCGGGAGCATCGTCACAAACAATTTCACCCTTTTCCATCACAATAACTCTTGTGGCAAAGGGGAATGCTTCTTCGAGGCGATGTTCGGTCAGAATGACGGTAATACCAAGTTCCCGATTGATTTTGCCAAGTAACGCCAAAAAGTCTGCGGCGGCAATGGGGTCAAGCTGTGCCGTAGGCTCATCAAGCACCAAAATTTTGGGGCTCATCGCCATGACAGAAGCAAGACTTAAAAGCTGCTTTTGACCGCCCGAAAGCTCGGTGACATTTTTATAAAACCAATTTTCAATCCCGAAGAACGCCGCAANCTCTGCTGTGCGGCGGCGAATAGTGGGCGTATCGTAACCAAGGCTTTCGAGACCGAAAGCCAGCTCGTGCCACACCTTATCGGTCACAACCTGATTTTCGGGAGATTGCAACACAAAGCCGATTTCCTGCGACTGTGTACGCTCGTCGGTTTTGCTTAAAGGTTTACCGTTAAATACTATATCACCTGTCAAAACGCCGTGAGGTGCAAGGCAAGTTTTCAGGTGACGAAGAAGTGTGGACTTACCGCAGCCCGAAGGACCGCAGAGAATTAAAAACTCGCCCTGATTAACCTCGAAGGAGATATTGCGGAGCGCTTTATTCTCTTGCTCGGGATATGCAAAGCTTACATTTTTGAAACTAAAGTTTTCCATTTTCTCTCCTCCTTCAAGTTTAATACAACAGGGGTAATGCAAAGGGCGAAATATACACAGTAAAACGGAATGGTGGTCATATCAAGTGCCGCATAGCGCACGTTTGGGAAATATCTGAAACCGAACGCCGAAAGCAAACTGCCTGATAGCAAGAAAAGACCGCAAAATGCAAGCCAAACAAACGTATATTTATCACGCTCGTCGAAGCGGTAGATAGAAAAAGCGGTCCTGCCTTTCAGTCCGTATCCTCGNCTTTTCATACTGTCGGCGGTTTCAATGGCATTTTCAAGCGCCCACGTAATCATAATGGAAAAGATAAGAATTGCCGTTTTGGTTCGGCTCCAAAGACTGCCGCTTGATACGTCTCTGCCGATACTTCGTTGCGCTTCGGTAACGGTCGCCATTTGTGATTTGAATTTCGGTACAAACCGAAGGGACATACTGAGCACAAGAGATAAAGCCGGAATCACTTTGCCNAATAGGTAAATAAACTTGTCCGACGTCATCACTCGGTTAAATGAAGCAAACCACAAAAGAAGCGTTACGAGCATAGTACCTGCAGAAAATCCGTATAGAATGCTTTCCAACGTCAGCGGATTCCCGTTTGAAAAATACATCAAGATGGTTGTTCCTTCGTGGTTGAAGGCGGGGTTGATAAAGGCGGTCAAGAGCACCATCGGCAAACAGTATTTCAGTAAAAACAACACACTTTTTTTGCCGTCAATACTGATAATATAGGTCATAGCACAAACGAGGGCAACCCCTTGCGCCAAAGGGTGACTGAGCGCAAGGGAAAAGCCGATGACTAAAACAAAATATAAAAAGTTGTTAAATGGATGATATTCTGAAAAAGAATCTCGCATCATAATTACCACGTTCCTTCACGGCCTACATCGTTGCCAAGATCGCAGGTATAACGCCACTCAACAACTTCACCGTCCACAAGCTGATAACGTGAACAACCGTAGTTAGGATACCAACCGTTTACTCGGTACATCCATCCCGAAAGTTCACCGCAATCAAACTCGTAGAGGTTATGAATTCCCTCAATATAGGCGCTGTTATAAATCGGTGTCCAAGAAGATTCCATGTGGATGCCTTTTTCTTTACATACACGCTGGAGAACATCGAATACCGATTCGCCTTCATAGAANGTTACTTTGGTAGGTGCTAAAATCACACCGTTTGAAGGGACAAGCTCACGCTTATCGGGATCAAGNTCTTTNAAATTATTGAGTATCGTAGAACACTCAATGGAGAATGTGCAGGTGTATGTCTTTTTCTTATCGAATTCCTGATCTTCCGGTTCAACGGGCAAAGGTTTTCCTTCAGGTACGGGGTCGGTTTCGTATTTATCCTTGCCTTTGTTCTGCCCATCGGAATAAACGCGATTATCCGAATCCTTTACATCGGATAAATAACTGTCTGTTTTGTTAGTTTCACTGCTATCTTTATCATCATTATCGGGCACCGTTGTTTCGGTAGATGGTGTGCTTTCCGTTTGCTTTGTATCATCGGATAAATAACTGTCTGTTTTGTTAGTTTCACTGCTATCTTTATCATCATTATCGGGCGCCGTTGTTTCGGTAGATGGTGTGCTTTCCGTTTGCTTTGTATCATCGGGAAGAACTTCACACTCAGCCACAATTTTATTAACGGAAATATTTAAGATGCTCGTCTTACTTCCCGTAATGGAAACGGAATAAACCGCACTACCATCGTCAAAAGCGGTAGCACTGTCTACCTTCCATTTTTCATTTAAATGCACCGACAAAAGCGCAGGAAAACCGAAATCTTCCGTTTCGGAAAATTTGATTTTAATACCTTTTTCGGTTTTTTCTAAAGTAATGGACAAGTTAACATCTTTTGTATCTTTAAGGTCGCTACCGAAAATTGTCCACTCATATTCCATTTCGCTCGATTCACCCGTAAAGGTGGCGATGGCGTTTTCATTTTTAATTTTTTCAAATACATCTCTTTCTACAATGCCGTCATCCGCAAGTGCAATCGGCTCTTTTAAATCCACCTGTGCAAAATTACCGCTACACGCAGTAAAGGACAGCAAAAGAACAAAGGTTAATATTAAACTGAGTATTCGCTTCATTTTTATTCTCCTATCACGATTTTACCATCTCTTACTTTCAAAGTATCNGTTGTCATTGCGAGGCTCTGTGTTTCGTCCGATGCCGCAAATACTGCATCGTCAAAAATCAAATCGCAAATATCGCCGCTTCGCACACTGCCACGCAGACGGAATTTAAGGCGGAGCACTACGTTATCATCCTCCGCAAGAANCTCTTTACTGAAAGCGTTTTTGCCTCCCGTAGTATCGAGATACATAATATTGATCTTGCCCGATTTATTGCATTGTTCGGGGTTACAGCTCCAATTCGGAAGCTTTTGCGGAACATCACCCTCGTCGTTGCGAATGAATATGTTACCTTCTTCCACGCCGATAAATTCAAGACGAGAAGAATCAAAGGATATGCTCATACTTGCCGCAGGATAGATTGCATCCCCGAAGGATGAAATGNTAACGTCAAGAGTAAATTCTTCTGTTTCACTTTTGCTTATTTTCTGCGGTGTTTCAATGGTAAGAGTAGGTGTACCGCCCATAATTTTATCGAGGTTCATAAAAAGAAGGGCAAGTATCAGCAAAAGCAGCAATACACCGGCGCCTATACCGATAAAAAGTTTCTTTTTTGTTTTGGGATTCATTGGTCTTTTGCTCATAATCGCTCTCCTTAATAAGAAGTTTAAGGGGTGGGAGGGTTCTCCCACCCCTTAAGACATTCGCTTAATTGTTTGTGGTAAGGGATGCTGCTTTGGTAACGATAAGATATTCACTATCGTCAACAAAGGCTTCTACAATACCCAAAGCATCAAATGTGTTGATACGGCTGTCGCTGTTTACGTTAAGTGCCAAGATCTCATCATCGGAAGGCGCATCGGTTTTGCGCAGCCAAGTATCTACTGCGGCAAGGGCATCCTGCGCATTGATAACGCCGTCACCGTTGGAATCACCAAAGGTAATTTCACTGGCATTGTCTTCTGTAAAGGTGAAGTTTGCCTTATTAACAAACTGTGCCATATCAATCGCGGCATCCACCAAGGCAACATAGGTTGCAACGCCGGTCTTTTCGGAAATTTCTGCACTGTACTTAAATTCATATTCGTTTGTACCATCGTTGTATGTAAGCCCCGTAGCGTTCTCGATACCAACTACCGAAACGGCAACTGCCTTTTTGGTGGAAGGAATAAGGTCGATGTCATCACCGGTATATAGGCAAACGGCACTGTAGGAAATACCCTTTACAACGTCAATTTTTCCGAATGCTTTAGCGGTATCAACAACAACCATTGCGTTTTCATCGCTCGGATCAGAGGTAAGCTTGATGGACATANCTTCCATATTGATATCCAGCTTATCACCCGCATTTGCAGACTCCACTTTAAAAGTTACAGTGAAGAACTGAACAGGAAAAGCAGTACCGCTGACGGTNAGGTCGTTGTGGTTATTTGCATCAAAGTAAACTACACGGAGTTTACCGTTATCAAGATTATAATTTACAGAACCACCGCCGAGACGATTACCTGCGGTAACGCCGGTAACGCTAAGTCCTTTGGGAACATTCATCACAAAGTCAACGAGCTTATATCCTGCGGTGTTATCCCACTGGTCAATACTGATAGTTGCATTGAAGGTCTTGCCGATATCATCGGTAATCTCTGCAGGGAGACCGAGTGTAGCCTTGGGTTTACCGAGCACGACCTCATCTTTTTCTTCAAACGAAACGTCGGACATATCGTAAAGAGAGGTTTTTCCCTTTACAAAACGGTTATATGCAGCCAATGCATAGCAGGCCTGGTCGGTAGCCATACCGTTTGCCCCGGAATCTATAACGTGTTCGAAAGCACTCTCGTCCTCTAAATAGTGCGCAAGTAGAGCATCTACAACGGATTTACCATTCTTGACAAAACGGGAATCGGTATCGGGATTAATGCCCCAAGTAGTAAGGGCTACGATAACCTGTGCACAGCTTTCGGAGTTCACCGTACCCCAAGAAGCATATCCGCCGTTACTGTTTTGGATAGCGGACAAAGTGGAAATCGCTTCTTCTGCGGCAGTTGCCACGTTAGACTGAGATTTGTAAGGTGCAAGAGCCTGCAAAGCCATAGCAGTAATGTCGGGGTCTGCGGTAGAACCGCTTAAAGCCCAACCGCCATCTTGCAACTGTGCATTGAGAATAAATTCAATGCATTGCTGGCGGATAGTTGTATCATTTGTTTCATAATCGTTGGTATCAAGGGCAATCAGTGCGAAAATGGGGCCGTTAATGCCCTGCTTTTTAATCCAGTTGAAATCATTGAAGGGTGCAATCAAATTCCAGTCACCAACTGCTGTTGCATCTTTACCGATAGAGGAAAGCGCCATAATAACACGGGAATTTTCGGTAGATTTAATTTTATGAAGAGCACCGTTCATATTCACGGATGCGGCAGTTGTATTTACTGTTTCTACAATACGATTATAATAATCGGTAAAGTAAACGTTATCCTTGTTGAAATACTCACCACGTGCAAGGGAAAGCACCGTCCATTCACCTGCGCTTGTACCAAAAGCGGGTTCAGTAACGGTTGCCGCAAGCTGTGCCATCGTTGCATTCAAAACAGCACTGACGTCCTGTGCTTCACGGGGAGTTTCCTGCTCACCGGCAGAAAGGAAAGTATCCTCGATATAATCAGCAAGAGCAGCCTCCTGCGCCGCAATATCGTTTGCACTTGCAAGGGGATCTGCGGCTACTGCAAGGGCGGTTTCGTAAACGTCATCGGTATCAAGATTGCCATAGTAATCATTGATTGCCGCCAAAGCAAAGATAAGGTCGGATTTATCCTCTTGAGTAAAGAGATTTCCACCCATATACTCTGCCATTACGTTGCTCGGGAAACCGCAGTCGGCTCCGTAACCGTAAACAGTAAAGTGCCAACGGATCACGTCACCGAGTACAACAGGTTCACCTGTATTATAGTCAGTAATTTCCTGACCGGGGAAGGATGAATCAGCACCCAAGGATGCCCACCAATCATTGATGGTATAGCACCATCCTGCATATTGGCTATAATCAAACTCTGCGAGGTAGCCATTACCATCACCTGTGGTGTCAAGTTCACCTAAGTAAGGTTCCAGATAGCTGGGGTACTGCGGTGCAACAGTATCATCAAATTCAAAGCCGCTAAAATAGGAAGTAGAACCTTGATAATTGATGTTTTTGCTTGTAAGAAAATCTACAGTAATATCGCCTGTTGATTTTACTCCCTTGCTATAGAGAGACGGCTCAACCAAGAAGCCTTGTCCGATATTGTAGGCCTCTACTGTGATTGCGCCATTTTGTTCTCTAAGCTGTTCTAAGGTCATTAATGTGTTTTCGCTTGCAACTGCCGTCAGCGGTATCATCGTAAATACCATAATAACGGCAAGAAGGATACTAAGAATTCTCTTGTTCATTACAGTAATCTCCTTTTTATTTTGTATTGTCACCTGCGGAGGATTTTTCATCCTCCTGTTTTGCTCTGCGCCGTTCCAACTTTTGATGTGCTGAAATGGCTTGCTTTTTGGATTTGGTTGCCGACTTTTTGAGCTTTGCCGATTTTGGGGCAATCGGTTTCGGCGCTTTCAGTCCTGCCGCCTCCAAAGCTCTTGGCCAAGGTCCTAAGAAGGCTTTGATTCGTGACCGAGTCGGTTCATCAAAATCATCCTTACGCGGAAGTCTTCCGAGTTCCTTGTGCTTTTGCCGTAAAAGTTCTTCCGCCAAGGACTTTTTTTCTTCGTTTGTCACGTAATTAACCTCCTTTACAAAATAAAAAAATACTCTTTCAACCAACAGGTCAAAAGAGTACAACTGACTTAAAACTCAACATAGCAAAAATGGACTTTAGGTTTAAACAAATAAAAAAGAATGCAAACCTAAAGCCGCACTATGCGGCGATAAATCGGTTGCACTCTTCTCACCAAAGTTGTGTTGAACCTAAAAAGACACGGCAGGTTTCCTGACTTATGATGCGGCAATGTATATTGCCCGGAAACGATCCTTCTCAAAGTGCCAGCATTGCTACCCAACACTTCAATGGACTTTGTGTTTCCATTCAGTCAAATACAGTAATGGTGGTTGTTCAGGATTCGAACCTGATTCCCTTTTTCATTTACTCAGTTAACAACTTTTCAAACCGTATCTTCTTATATCGTATTTTGTTTATAAATATTATAGCGCATATGATAATTGTTTGCAATAGCAAATTTTCAACATTTTTTTGCACAATATTTACGGCAAATAGCGGCAGAGAGAATCCATCTTCCTGCCGCTGTGCTTCGCTTAAGTGTAAATTATATCGTGATTTACGATTTCTGTGGCTCTGCTATGAATATTGTTCATACGACTAACCCATTCAAGTTGATTTTCTGCTTTAAGCTGTTCTGTAACACCTTCCGCCTGCTTAAATTGCCTAATTAAGGTATCAAACATTTCCTCAGCTTGCTTATTGATATCAGCGAGGTAACGGTTGAGTTCACAGCCGATAGCCAACGAGGTGTAGAAACCTTTGCGATGATGTTTGATATACTCCAAACGTCTTTGACCCCAAATACCGATTTCGACTTGTTCTTCTTCGGGCAAAGTTAAATTAGGAATAAGATAACCGTTTTCCTCACGATAAGTGCCACCCNTTTGTTCAAATAATGATTTCATTGCAGTTTCCTCCAAATATAATTTTTAGATTTTCTGCAATATACCGTACCGATTGTCTTTACCACTTATTTTCAAAACCTTCGTTACGGCACCTCATCATTAAAGCCATGTTTATTTTTTACATCAGCAGACAGGACTTGATAGACACTTCCTGTCGGCTGATAGATTAATCTTTTCATCGAATCTAAAATTTTA
>JGI24708J26588_10003841_pt1 | contig 10653 bp, 10 predicted proteins | sample BioPla1DNA2_FD_26588 | JGI IMG/M metagenome (IMG submission 26588) | reverse complement strand
TGGGGCGACCGAGGGGACTTGAACCCCCGAATGCCTGGTTCACAGCCAGGTGTGTTAACCGCTTCACCACGGCCGCCAGTTAGCAAAAGATATTTTACTTGTCTTAAACATATTTGTCAAAGGATTTCGCCACAAGTTCAAGAATTGGCAGTTCTCTACGCGCTACTAACAAACCAACACCTTTGATTTTTAGTTGTTCTTTGTACAAAAGAATGGCTTTTTGTATGGGAACCCAGACGATTTTATCAATAAGGCGCGATTCCCTTTCTTCAAAGTGACGCTGACCAACTTTTGTCACTTTAAATAAATAATAATACGAATAATTTTCTTGTTTTATCAAATTATAAAAGTCATGAATAATCCCAATTTTCGCTAAGAGTTCAACTTTTACACCAAGCTCTTCATCCATCTCACGGATAGCACTTTCTAACACTGTTTCATTAATACGCTTACCGCCACCTGGTAATTCATAATAATCACGGTGACCAAATTTATCCGTTGCTAAAATATGGGTCAAAGCTATTTCCCCTTTTGCGTTTAAACATACACCGCGCGCCGCTATTCGGGCGTTATATAAAGCGGCTTTTGGATACTCACTATCTTTTAAACTTTTAATAATTTCCATTTTTTAAATTTACTAAATATGCATTTTAAATTAACTCAACTATTAATTTTTCCTTTTTTTGCAGTCTTTAGTTTTCTTTCCAAAATTTCAGCAAGATTTTTAATTTCACTTTGCTCTATTGAAATTAATGTAACTCCTTCTTTTTTGTATATATCTAATTTATATTTTTTTGATTCCTCATATTTTTCATCATTCGTTATTCCCCAATACTCTATAATGACATCACCTAAATCTTTATATTGTGGTAATGTCCAATCCGGTGTTATCTCAACACCATCTTTGGAATAAAAAGGCTTTTCATATTGATGAAATATTCTTCTACTAAAAAGCAAATTATCAATAATAACCTCATCTTTACTTTTTACCAGATGACCATCCTCGGTTTTGTATATGGTGTTGTAGTAATCCTCTTCTAAAATTTTCGCTTCCTTACATTTTGCAATATTGACTATTATATTTTTATCTTTATATTTGTTATAACAAACCTTACAAAAATGATATCCATCAGTTCTTTCACCACATGTTATGCAAGTATTTTGAGAATCAATTATTACAGTTGCACTTACTGGATCACAATTCGGACAAGGTTCATCACTTTTAATAATTGAACCACAATTTTCACATTTTATTATTTTTCCTTCTTTTAGTTGTTTAGCATGTTCTCGACATAATCAATCTTTTCTCACATTACCAATATAGGATGATGTTTTCTTGCCACAAATTGGACATTTTTGTTCCATTGTTCTACCTCCTATTTTCATTAGTATAACATTATCATGGTATGAACTGGTATAGATTAGATTCTAATATTAATACTGTAAATTAAGTTATTAAATCCAAAAAACTCCCAGTTAGGGAGTTAAATCAGTGTCAATCCTCACTACTATGCTGTTAAGCAAAAAGGCACGACCATTTCTGGGTGATACATATAAAGATCATTATGGTCCCCACTTTGATAATAAAGGTAATGATTAATCACATTTAAATTGCGGACACTCATATCAAAATATATTGTTCTTTCATAAGTCTTTTCAACATAGTTATAAATGACGATATCACGATCAATTACTAAATAAAGATATTTATCATCATTATTAACGCTATGTGCTCCGCCTTTACATATAAATGTAAGTGTATCAGTCTTTATTTCATAAAAGTAATACGCGGGTCCTTCTTGTGTTTGTAAAGACACAAAGAATAAACGATTATGTTNATCNACATAATCTTCACTTAATAAATGCACATAATTAAGTGCTTTAAATCCGCGTTCAGTGAAATTAGCAATCGTGGTGCGACCGGATAAGTTATAAGACGCTAATTTAATCTTCAGTGCTTCACTATCCGTATAAATGACTTTATTCCATACATGATTAATATTATCAAGCATACTACTATATTTAATCATCGTCATATTACTTAAATTGTAACAAACGAAATAGAAATCATCTCCAAACCCTTCAATCGTAGTTTTTAAATATAAATAATTAGTCTGGCGTGATGCATAACTTACACCGCGTTCTAGCACAAGATCAGTGGTCATTGATAATAAGTCATATGTATATAAATAATTTTCGGTACTACCGATAAAATAAATAGTGTTCTCATAAAGCGTTAAATATGTAATACTTGACATGTCTGCAAGTAACTCTGTGCTTGTCGCTGTTACGGGATTATAAGCATAAATGCTACCACGATTTGCATAATAATGCATTTTTCGTTCAAAGTCATATACCGCGAGGCTACGGTTCATAGTATTCCCGTTTGTGTTCCCGTAACGACTTGAATTAGATATAAATTGCAGTTCTTCATTAATTGTTGATTGCTCAGATGAAGGTGTGTTACTTGATGCTTCGCTTGTTAGTGGTTCATCACTTGATTCTTCAAGCGGTTCACTACTTGGAAGGGAGGTGGATGTTGGTGTTGAAGTCACTTGTGTACTAGTAACTTCTTCGGAGGGTATATTACTACTTGAAGTTTTGTCATTACAACTAACAAGCATTAAAAGACAAAAGGTTAACATCGTAATTATTTTGGCTTTCATAAAGTTTTTGTTTCTCCTTAAATTTATTGTAGCGTTTTTAATATTAGAGAAATACAACATTTTATATGATAATAAAAAATGCTCAATATATGAGCATATATTAATTTTCTGGCGGAAGCACTGAGATTCGAACTCAGGCGGGACTTGCATCCCCTATCGGTTTTCAAGACCGACCCCTTCAACCGCTTGGGTATGCTTCCGTATGGTGGACCCTATAGGACTCGAACCTATAACCAACCAGTTATGAGCCGGGAGCTCTAACCATTGAGCTAAGGGTCCAGCTTAATTTTAGTATTGGTAGCTGCGGAGGGATTTGAACCCCCGACCTGCTGGGTATGAGTCAGCCGCTCTAAACCAACTGAGCTACGCAGCCACAATATAATGGTGGAGCCGACGAGGATCGAACTCGCTACCTCATGCGTGCAAGGCAAGCGCTCTCCCAGATGAGCTACGGCCCCATAATAAATGGTCGGGATGACAGGATTTGAACCTGCGACCTTCTGTTCCCAAAACAGACGCGCTACCAAGCTACGCTACATCCCGATGCTTGTATATAATACCAAAGGTATAAAAATTTAGCAAGTATTAACAAACTTGAGTTCTTGCTTTCTTGCACTAACAATCGAAAAGGTTAATTTATCTATTAATTGATTAGCGGTTAAATTATCTTTTTTTATCAAATATGCATGTTTCTTGAAGATAAAAAGATATTTAAAAGACTATTACTCTCTTTAAAATTTGCGTTTATGCTTATTAAGAAAATGGATTATATCATCGCTTCTTTTATTTTTATGGTTGGTATAAAACCATGTTGACAAATCCTGGATAATTCGGTGTTACTTTTGGTTCAGTATAATAATTAAACATAATCTCAAAATTACCTTCAAGATTAATCACTTTATAATAGTTGTTCTCAACAACATGTTCAACAGTAAAATTTTGTTCTTCGAAAACATCTTTTATTTCCGAACAACGATCTGGACCAGGAATAACAACTGAAACTTGACCGTAACCTACGCCCGCGAGACAAAATTCAATATTTGGAACATTAGGGATAGTTAGCTCAACATTATTATCAATTAAATATTTATCAATAAGTGCCTTAGGCCATTCGTGAAACGCAAATAAGCCTTCAAAAGCTTTCGAATAGTAATCAAGCAGTAATTGAATATAAATTAGCATCCCACCTGTCGCTAGTCTTTCATTATAAGTGGAGTCTAAAAAGTTATAGCTTATCCGTATAGTCTCGTTAGCGTTAATGCAAAAAGTGCGGCTAAAAATAAAAATTTGGTCTTTTTCCTAATCACTCTCCAAAAATTTCTTACATACAATCGCATTTTATATTAATTATGCTGTTCGTGCAACAAATAATAGAAAATGTATTAAAGGATAGCTTCATAATGCTTAAAAAAGCTTTAATAATCAGTTCACTATTCTTCTTTTAAGTACTTAGTAATTAAGTTAAAGTACTCATTAACATTCTTTTCTTTATCAAAAAGTTCAATTTGATCATACTTTAATTTTGGCTTAGTTTTAGCATTAGCGAGTTTTTCAATTGTTTCCGCAACCTTTTCATAATTACGATAATTAATGGGATAGAGCTCACTTACCTCATTTACCCATTCTTCATTATGATAAAAAGTTTCAAGTCCAATAAAAATAATCGGTTTCTGTGCCGCTAGACAACTTGCCGTTTTAAGTGGTAATGCCGTTTTAATTATCCCTGGCAATATTGATATTACATTTACATCCGCATTTTTATAAAGCTGGGCACTATCTTCCACACTATGTGGCGGGTAATAAGTAGCGTTAACAATATTTTCGTCATGAATTCGTTTAGCGATTCTTGCAGCTTGACTACCTTCACCAACGATATGAATATGAATGCGCGGTTCATGCACTAAAAGTTTTGCCGCACTTAAAATGACATCAATATCTTGGACATAGCCAATGTTACCAGCGTAAACGACATTAAATTGCAATGGATCAAAAAATGTATACTTCTTCACTAGCGGAGTCTTCCGCACTTCACTAATATCAAAGTTATAGATGACACTTATTTTATTATTAAAGTCGCCTTTCTTTAAAAGTGTTTTACGCATTGTTTCACTAATAGTGACGACTTCACTAGCGCGCGCTAAACTTTTAACTTGTAAAGGATTAAAAACTTTATACGCAAAACTATTTTCTTTAAAGATATTATCAGGATAAATATCTTGAACATTATAAATAACTGGTATTTTCTTTCTCGCACAATACCTTGTTACTAAATAACTATAAAGCAGTGGCGGGTTACTAGAAACAAAGACAACATCACTTTCTACTTTACGCAATTTTTTCGCTAAACGGCGCGACACACTGATATAACGTCTAAGTAATTTAAATTTACTAAAGCGACTCGGGTGATAAGTGTAACACTTTACACGATGAATCGTAAACGCCCCTTTTTTCTCAACACTCGTTTTCTTATATTTTTCTTGTTCACTTAACGGAATCCCGCGTGTCGGATTAGGGGTGATAATATTAATTTCATGCCCCGCTTTAATTAGCTTATCCCAAAGCGGACGATATAAGTAATTAATCGTCGGATTCTCGGGGTCATAATAAAAAAGCATAAATGTTATTTTCATACTTTAAAGTATAACACGACATTAATAAGAAAAGAGAAATTTAAGTATGATTTGCCGCATTATTCACTAATAACACAAAATTTATNCTTTATTTTTATAATATTCGCGACGTGTTNTTCGGTCATAGATAATTCTAGTTTCGCGTTTTATTTGTTGCGGAGTGTAACCTATTGACTCACGCATTTTAACAAACTTTTCAATACTTATATATAGGGATCATATTCTGGTGGAACACTACCATCACCAATCATAATGAACCCAGTAATTAAATTACGATTACGATTAAATTCACGAATACCTTTTGCCGGACATTTCGCGGTTGGCACGGCGCAGTCATATTCTTCACTATATGTCCACCATTCATCATTACTCATAAATATATATTGTGTTAAATCAGTCACTTTTCATTACTCCTCGCTTTTACCTAATCTTACACTCTTACAAATAATAGAGTCAAGTGTATTCTTATGCACATGAAACTAAATTTCTTTTCAAAAATAGAAATGAGAACTCAATATTCATATTTATTGTCCAGAATTTTGGATTGCAACATGTATTTCATTTACCAATAGAATAGATACCGTCAACATTCGGCGCTGTTCCAAAAGCATCATTATCGAACATATTCTTTGGTGATACATTATTGCGATTTTCTAGTTCTGATGCACAAGACACATTGATTATTGGTGCACCATCTATGATTGTCTTTTTCATAAAATAGAACGAATGAAAAGGAAAACCTAATTCAAGAATATTTGAATTGTGTGTAGTAAAAAATAGTTGTTCACCACTATTAAGTAAAGCAGTCATTTTTGCTAAAATTGCTGTTTCAATGTCAGCAGTCACATATGAAAATTGCTCATCCACTAAATAGAGTCCGTTACGGTGATTTTTAATTGAAAAAAGAATATTACTGATCGCCACCCCATATTTAGTACCGCTTGAAAGCAGCGGAATACTTGAAATGTCATTACCGTTTTGAATTAATACTTTTCGCTCATCACTATATTCAATAACTATCGCATCAGCAGCATCTTTACTATGAAAAACATTCTTAATTGCTGGATCTAATGTTTTCATTACATTGTTTAATATATCTAAATAATCATCTTTTTCACTTTCATTGATATCAGCATGTATATAAAACTTATCAAATAATTCTTCAGTTGATGGAAGGACTACTTGCCAACCAAAATTATCATAAAACTCTTGTAAAGCTACTTGCCAACTTTCAAAGACATATTCATGATTATCTAACTCATTAATACTATTTTCGTATGAATCACCTTCAGTGAGTTTCTTGCTATACATTGCAACTTCAACAATGTTTTGATTATTTACATTATTTTTAATTATTCTAATTTTAGCGCGGTATAAAATAGCAACATCATCATATTCATTTACAAAGTCAATTTCAATGTTGCCGTGTTCATTGTTTTCACTTATAAGACTATCTAAAAAACTAGGATTTTTACGATGCAGAAATAAAGAAATTCTCCAAATTAATTTAATGAGAGAAGTTTTCCCTGTTGCGTTTGAACCAATTAACACTACTAATTTCTTATATCTAAAAGTTGGAATTGTGCGAAGATGTTCTCCTTCAATTAGCGTTTTCTTAAGTTTACGCGGATAACTAAAATTAACTTTGAAATCCTTAAAGGCTAGAATATGCAGCGACCAATAAATTAAAATCAATTTTTAAAAAAAGACTACATTTTGATGTAGCCTTATTTTTAGTAAATAGTTTTATGACAAACAATAATTATGCGCCAGGCTTTGACACTTTATTAATAAAGATTGGGTATTTATCTTTTAAAGAGAAGGCATAAAACGGACGATTAACAGAAAGATCAATTGGTTCATCGTAAAGTGGACCAGTTGATGTACAGCCGGAAACTGCGGTCATTGATTCTCCTGCCACACCATATTTATTAAATTCAAAGTCATTTGATTGCACAACAGCGTCAATAACTAAATCATTATAAACATCATCTTTAAGTAATTTACTCATATAGATTTCGTTATGCGTAATAACATTTTCTAATGTGTCTGTTAAATTTAGACCTTCAACTTTGTTATGGAAGAAGGGTACATAGCCAAAAGCGGGAACAAGTTCAGCCTCATTAACAAAATTAGTGTAAGCTTCAGTGATATTTACATGATTAATATTAACCTCTTCGTTTGGTAAAACTATCATTAAATCAGTATTTCGAATATTTACTTTAAATACCTCATAATTACCTCCGCGATAATAAGCAACTTTCTTTGGATCTTCTCTTACAGCAAAGACATAGGAATCCGCTGTGCCTAGCCCGCTTTTAAATGTAAAAGGCATATGTCGATGAAAAAGCCCATCGTTAGCGACATAATCTTTCATTTTTAAAACACCGTAAGTCACTACTCCATCACTTTTAAGATTTAAATCAGGAACTTTAAGCTTTAAACCAATCTTCTTATCAAAAAATTTATCAGCGTCTTTCCGGTAAGATTCGTGCGAAGAGACCATTGTCGAAATGTAATGATCACTTACTGCTTCTTGTTTACTCTTATCAAAAGCATAAGTTGGTCCAACTTGTTGATGTAAGACTGCCGAGCGGAAAAAAGTTTCACCTGTGTAATTTTTAAATTTAAAATTCCATGCTTCTAAGAGCGCTTTTACATCTTCTTCGGCATTAATTAAACCAAAAGCATCATTATTAAAGTTATCACTAACAGCGGAAAGCCCAGCCATCGCTAAGGAGTAAGTTGCTGGTGATAGCACAGTATCTTCTGCTTTTTCATCAGTAAGAAAGGGGGATAATTTCTCAACCGCCTTAATTGCTGTTCTATTTACTAAGTCATCATCTAAATTCATCAGCACTTTAGACTGTGGTAATTTGTGAAATAATTGTTGTTGTTCTTTTTGAGTATGACTAAATAAGGCAATTGTCGTCGCGCTTAAAGCCACACACGCGACAATGGCTGTCGCTAGGACAAAGCGAAAACGCAAGTTAAGCGGACGCTTTACTTTTGTAGCACCATCAATCCTTTCTTCCATTTTAATATCTAATCTTTGTGGCACTTCAGGAATAAGTGTTTTTGTTTCATGTAATTTCTTTTCTAATTCAGGCATAATTTCCTCCGATTAATTCACGCAATGTTTTAATGGCAATTTCATGATATTTCCTCGCTAGTGCTTCACTTATTTTAAGAATGCTTGCTATATCTTTATACGGTAAGTCTGCAGTATAACGCAAATAAATAACATCTTTATATTTACCTTCTAACTCGTCGACTACTGCCCATACATAATGCTTATCAAGTTCACCATTATCGTCATACACACCATGAACTTCTTCATTTAAGGGTAACGCTTTAATTTTCTTTAAGTAATCTTTTGCAGTATTAATCGTTACTCTAATTAAATAATTCTTTTCATGGTTAACTGACTGAAATTTCTTCGTGCTTTTATAAAATTTCATAAATGAGTCAAGCGTCGCCTCTTCAGCATCTTCAATATTCCGTAAATATGCATAGCTTATTTGAAACACCATGACTTTGTAGGTTAGATACTTTTCACTAAACATCTCTTTAGTCATAAGCACCTACACTATTATTACGATTAACGCGACACTTTTGTGAATTCATCAACACTTTATTTGTTTCCATTATTATTAATACCTACTACTTATAATACGATTAAAAACACTGTTTTGTGGAAAAATACTAAATATTGTTAAAAAACCCTTTATATTGCTAAGTTTGCACTAGTCAACTAAATGTATACAACTTTTAAGAAAGTTTTTAATTTCATTAATATTTTTATTTTCATAATAATTTACTAACATTTCTCTAAAAGCGGGAACTTTATCGTAAGCTATTGCTAAAAACCCAATGCCTTTACTCACTAAATAATGGTTAGTGGCAATAACCGCAGTTCTTTTATTGCCATCATTAAAGATTTGCGTTTTCATAATGTATAAACAAAGTTCAATAGCGGTATCGACATCATTTAACGATGAAGACAATAAAGCGTTGATATCTTCTTTTACTTTAGATTCAAGTGGGATAGGAGGATAATAAGTTGAACCACCAATCTTAACAGGTACCCCTCTAACTTCGCCACCAAAAATAAATAATCCTTCATTAACAATTTTAGCGATATAACTAATAAGATGAAAATCTGTTTTCGTTAATAAAACATCGTCATCTAAAATAAATTCCCACGCTCTTTTCAAATTAAGAATTTTTTGCACATCTTCCGCTCTAGCATTCTTGATAATACCTTGTTCGAGAATTGCTTCTGTCTCGGGAAAAGTTGTACCAATTCCCTCTAATATAACTTGATCATAAATAATCGCATTACGATTTTTTCGCGCAAAATCCCGCGCTAAAATGACATTAGGTAATAGTATTCCTTCTTTGTAACCAAAACTCGCTAAAGCTTTATCGATTTTGCGTATTTCACGCCTAAGTTTTTTTGCTTCTTCATTATTACGAAGTAGATTGTTATAAAGCTTGTCACTATAAACATCAACATAGGTTGAAGTCACTTTATTTAGAACTCTTTTTCGCACATAGAGATAATCTTTGCCGCTGATTGTTTTTATTTCAGGAGTGCCATCATACGGCAATAACGATAGCCGTGCGTTTAGTTCAGCTTTTTTTGATAATAATACTTGTATTTCATTTATTTTACTCATAACAATTCTCTTAGGGAACTTTCTAACTTAATTATACACAATTTGTTCCCTAAAACAAATCTAAATTTTACTTTGTCAAATTTATTCGTTTATCGCATGTATTAGACATAATTAGATTTCATAAATAAAAAGCTCCCCTTTTCATTGTACTAGACTCTAGTGCAATTTTAGGGAGCATGTTTATTCGCAATGGCGCGGTCAGGAAGAATCGAACTCCCAACCTCCAGATTCGTAGTCTGGCACTCTATCCAGTTGAGCTATGACCGCAGCGTCACTTAAACATTATAGTTATTTAAGTGATTTTTGCAAGTGTTATAAAGTTAAATATGTAATATTTAGCAAATAATCAGCGTAGCACTTCTTAATTAAATCATTAAATTTTATTTTTGGAGCACTACTCTTTTTAGCCAACGATGCGGATAAATAATGTCTTTATAGCGATCATAACTAATAAATAATAAGAAGTCCGTGTAAGGAATAAAGCGTAAGAAAACAGTAATTAAAATACTACCGATTGTGAAGATAATTGTTAAAAAGGTAACAAACATAATTGCCGGAAAGTCAAACGTCTCGGGTCGCGGAATATATGTAGCAAAAAGACGAATAATATACACATGCACTAAATAAAATTGTCCGCTAAAGAAGCCGTAATATGATACTTTTTTAGCAATTGTA
>JGI24708J26588_10003838_pt1 | contig 10660 bp, 13 predicted proteins | sample BioPla1DNA2_FD_26588 | JGI IMG/M metagenome (IMG submission 26588) | reverse complement strand
GGAGTAATTAATGAAGATTTATCAGGGCGTCTTGTACGTTTTCACGCTGTAAAAACTGCGAACATGGATGATGTAACTTTTCGTTTATCCAGTCAAGCAGCTTCCGTTATTGTACTATCATCTGGTGAAACAGACTATTTCTTTGTTCCCCCAGGAGAAAAAATACATTTACTTTCAGGAAGTTTAAACTTGATGTGGTAAAAGGCGGGAAAGGAGATTAAGGAAAAGAGGAATATTATAACAATATCTCCTCTTTTGTTTTGTTAACAAAGTTTTTCCTATCGAAAAAGTAAATATAAAACTTCATAATGACCGTTGGCGGGGTGGCACCAAACACATAGCATGCCCGAGAATCAATTTTAATATGTTGCGTGGTATATTTTATTATTTTATATCTTGAATGCTTTAGAGGGCATTAGAACGTTGGGTATTTATTTTTTAAAATAGAATTTGAATATTCCGAAAAACGGAAAACCGCATTTCTATTTTTTTCGTATTATTATATCAGCATTAGAACGTCCGAAAATACACTTATTTTTTTTGTAAATCAATTTTTAGGTCATAAACGTATAAACTTATCACTCACTGAAAAAACAATGCTTAGAGGGCATTAAAATTTTGGGCTTATGAAAACAGATAATTTTTCAAAACAACTACAACGCCATATAAACGTTTTAAAACAAATCCTGGATGGTACAATAGAGAATTATACAGGGTTTGCGGAACAACAATTGGAGGAAGAATTGAAAACGGCGGAACAAAAGTTACAAAAATATAACAACCGCTGTATTGGAAAAAACTGAAAGGATTTAATTTTTTTAGGAGGAGAGGTTATTAAGAGAAGGGGCTTATGGGGTAGAGATTAATTCTCAATAAATTAAGAATTAACCCTACCTACAAGGTTAATTATATATATTAATAATTATATTTAGAGTAAGGGGGGTTAGGGGGGGGAGGAGCAAGAAAAGAATAAACCCGATTGGCGGAAAATTTGATAAAAATAGTAATATGGAAGAACAAGAAAAACAAGAAGAACAGTTGCTGTTTAAAACAATGATTCATTTCACCGATGAGGGTATTGTTATATCAGCAGCGGATTTACAGAGTATTGAAAAAGATATGCGGTTTGTTGAATTTCCTAATCCGCATTTTGAATACGGAATAATAATCAACAGGGGGATAGAACAACGTCAATACGTAAAACGTCCTGATGTTGAATTATGGTATGTGAAGGAAAAAGTAAGAGACCAACATTTTGACAATATGTTGGATACTCTAAAACAAGAAGGAATCAAAGTTATTAACATACAATAAAACAAAAAAACAAATAACAGTATGAATAATTCCTATATTGATACGTACGGATATAAATAGACTACAAAAGAACCNGATTATATCGAATATGCGGAATTTTTAGGAAAGATTAAATATGGAGTAAGAGATGCATCGATTTATAATTCTTGGGGGAATATAATAGTTAAACAAGGTGTTTATTATTGCGAAATAGAAAAATTGTATGCATCCGTTCCGCTACATAAAAAATTATTGATTTTTTAAATGATAAAAAAAAGGAGGAATAATATGAAAAAACATGAATTTATTCAAACCGTTGCTAATCAGACAGGATTAACCCAAACCGTCGTTCAACAAGTATTGAATTGTACATTTGATACAATTGTAAGGGTTTGCGTTGATGAAGGGGAGGAAATAGGTTTTGTTCGTTTTGGTAAATTTAAACGCAAAAGTTTACCCGCACGCAAAGCAGTAAATCCTAAAACAGGAGAAAAGATAAGTGTACCAGCAACACACTCGTTGCACTTTACACCGTCTTATTCGTTGAGAAAAGAAGTTTAACAATAAAAACAACAAAACTCATGAAAAAATTTAAACGCAAAATACAAAAATTCTTCAAAAGACAGAAGCCGATTGANCCAGAATTTGTAGAAATAGTTAACTCTCAATTCGATAAGTTAACAACTCCTACAGAAAAANAACGGCAACGTGCGGAGGATGATGGCGTGAATTATTACGATGGAGATGATTATTATGATACGGAGTAATTATATCGTGTTTGACGTGGAGACAGGGGGATTAGATGAAACAAAAAACCCTATCACCCAATATGCTGCNGTCGTATTAGATGGAAAAACATTGAAAGAAATAGACCGCTGGGAAACATTCATCCGACCGTACGGAGATTTAACAATAGAACAGCGAGCATTAGACCATACTATGGTATCAATGGCAGATATTAACAAAGGATTAAGCATTGAAAAGTTTATTGATACGGCAATCACTTTTTGGGAACAGTATATGGTGAGGGGACGTACACGGGAACAAGGACGTTTGATTCCCGTGGGGCATAACGTTACGTTTGATTTACGGTTCATTAATTATGCTTTGGCGTTTTGCGGAAAACCGAATATAGAACAGTGGATGTATCCTAATTTTATTGATACACTTGTTTTTTCTAAATTAGCATTTGGCGTCAAGGGGGATGAAAAAATCAANCTNGGNGCGGTTTGTGNTTTAACAAAGATTAAACTTACCGATGCCCATGGTGCTATGAATGATACCTTGGCAACAACAGAACTGTTGCGCTATTTTATGCGGCAGTTACGTAGTATATCTTCTTCTGGTAAAACAACAGTAGAGGAGCGTCCTAAGGGGATAGAGTTTTTTGAATTTAAATGTGCTAAAAAGTAATTGTCATGGAACAAGGTAATGAAAGCGTGCCGAAAAGGAATTCTAATGTGTATAATGAAGAGGAAACTATTGAAGTAAATAAAACTGCTACCGAGGAAATGAAACAGTCCGAAAAGGCAGACAAAGGATGCGGTGAAAACCACCCAGAACAGAAAATATTAATCATGGCCTGTTTAAATCCCGAGGTTTCCGAGAAAATAATAAAAACGGCAAAAGAAGATAACATGGAGATTGTTCTTCTTGATGAAAAAGTGATATGGGATTATATTGAAATGAATAAAACAACAACAATTGGGGATAGTTTAAATAGTTTCCTTTCCGTTGCAGAAAACCGTTTAAAAGCAAAAGAGCATGCCGTACATTTATGGCAGATATTAACAAAGGGTGATGATTTTTCTAATGCCGAGAACCGTGTATTTAAACGCACCGATATAACACATAACACTAATTTATCACACCGTAAGGCAAGCGATTTATTACAGTTACTTTTTGCATTTGGTTACATTGAATATGTTAATAAAGATTTTGAATTTAAATTCATATTCGATGAAGCGATACAACGTAAAACGTTACAAGCGGGAATTCAAGCGGTTTGTAACGTAGTTTCGTCCGATTTAGCAAAATATAAAAACATAGTAGAACAAAGCGAAACAATGTCGAACGAACAAAAGCAGGAGGAAATAGATAGTATAAAAGAAAAAATAAGAAAACAAATAGGAATATAATTTTTTCTTCTTATACAGGTATAAATTTAAAGCTAACAGATAGTATTGAAAATTTGTTAGCTTTTTAATTTGTAAAGAAAAAATGGCGGAAACAAAGGGAGAGCAAGATCAGATTACAGTATTACAGTCTCCTCTACATCGGTTGGAATGCCTAAATATAGTAGACGAAATAATAGAAAATCTTGATGAAAAGGCGATAAAAGAATTATTTTCAGGTTCTGGTGGCGATGTTGATTGGGTGATAGATAATTTACTGAAAGATACATTTGATGTTATTTACACGGGACGTACGGATATTGATTTTTCACCACGATACACCGAACGTGTAGCGCAAGCATTAGAGGAAACGTTGCGTGTTTCAAGTTTAACTTATTTTATAACATCTGTTCTTCCCGATTTTCAAATTTCCTGGCATCATCTTGAATGGGGAGATTTAGTACAGCGTCATAAAAAATTATGTATAATAGCAGCACGTGATCACGGAAAATCTTGGTTTTTTTCTAATGCGTATGCCGCATGGCAATTGTATCGTTATTCGCGACCTAAGAAGGCTGCTTTTTCCGTTCGTCCTACAAGTTATAATTCAAATCGTGGGTATCTGTTTAGTTTTTCCTTACAACAGTCGGTAGATTTAATGGAAATACTTAAAAATACCATAGAGAGTAATGATATATTGGCGCAACGATTATTCCCTGAAAATCGAAACACAGGTGCTTGGGCGAGTACCAACATTGTTTGCCGCAATGGCGCACGGTTGACTTGTAAAGGGTTTGGTTCGTCCGTTCGTGGTGCGCATCCTTATTGGATAGTAGTGGATGATGGATTGAAAGATAACGTCATATACAGTCAATTACAACGCCAAAAGAGCATAGATTATTTTCATTCCGTCATAATGAACATGCTCACACCAGGAGGACAAATCATTGTAGTAGGAACACCGTTCCATGCATCCGACCTTTATGGGGATTTAAAAAGCAAGGCAACCAATGACGAAAACAGTTGGTTCGTGATAGAATATCCTGCTATATTTCCTGACGGTCGCATACTCTGGCCTCAACGTTGGAGTTACAAAGATTTAATGGAAAAACGAAACACACAAGGAAACATTATTTTTGCTCGTGAAAATCTTTGTCGTCCTATTGTAAGTGAAAGTTCTATATTCCCCCTGAATATATTGGAACGTTCTTTACTGCGTATGGAAAATTACGTTTTGGTGCGTAACAGAGACGATTTTCCGATGAAATTTAATAAAGTTGTTGTTGGGTGTGATTTCGCTATGTCATCAAGTGTTGGTAGTGATTATTCAGTGTTTACAGTTTGGGGTGTAACCGAGGAACGTGATATGTATTTAATACACTTTTATCGAGAACGAGGAAAAACGTTTCACGAACAAATGCAAGTAATACGTGCTATAAATGTACGTTTTCGTCCTGACGTTATCGTTATGGAACAAAATGTTTTTCAACAAATTTTCGTCCAGGAAAGTGATAAGCAAGGGCTTCCTGTAATAGGACATACCACGGGGATAGACAAATACGATTTAAAGACAGGTTGGCCCGGAATAGCAATCCTGTTTGAACGAGGAAAAATACACATCCCTATTGGTGATGAATATTCCCGCAATGTAAAAGACCTAATATTTTCCGATCTTGGTTCTGTTGCTTTCACCGAACACGGCTTGGAAAGTGTTGGAGCGCATGACGATATNAGCAGCAGTATATGGTTAGCAACGTTAGGAGCTAATAAAATGTCTACAGGATTTAAATATGCTTTTATTTAACAAAAACAAACATATATGAAAGATTTTATCAAAACAAAAGGGGATAATGTTAACATGGTTGATGATTTAACAGATGCCCTATTAAATGTAATGAAATACAGTGATTCTACAGTAGAATATCCTGATTTTAGTAATGCAAAAATAGATGATGGTGTAGTTGCGGAATGGTTTTATCCTATAATGAACGGTTCTAATGACTTTTCGGAGTTAACGGCAATACATACCTATGTGTTGCAAGAAAGTAAATTTGAGGATATAGGAGAACTAATGTTAGGAATAGCATTAGTAGAAATGAAACATTACGGTAAGTTGTGTGATTTTGTTAAAACCATAGGAGGAAGCATAGAACAACATTATAACNCCATAGGAGTAAATGCGGGCACTACAAAAGAAGAAGCTATTGATATAGCAATAGCNGCAGAACAAAGAACAATAGAATTTTATAAAAACCTAAAACAACGGTTATTACAGAAGGATACAAAAACTGTTCGCGTTGCCGTTGCTTTGATAAATAAATTAATAGCGGACGAACAAATACATTTAGTTTTATTAAATCAAACAAAACAATAAGATAAAAAATATATTGTATGAAAAGTGGAATAGACTTATTAGCAGATTATGTCTTTCTTTCTAAGTATTCTCAAAAGAAAGAAAATGGAGAATTAGAGAGTTGGGATGAAGCGGTTGACCGTATTTACGAAATGCACAAGGTAAAATTAAATAAACTGGGATTGTTAAATCTAAAAATAGAACAAGAATTAAATCACGCTAAAAAGTTAGAAAAACAAAAAATAATATTGTCGTCCCAGCGTGGACGTCAATTCGCTTCCCCTAAGGAAACAAGCGGAATATTGAAGCATGAAGCAAAAATGTACAATTGTTGCAGTACATATGTTGACCGTGTAGACGTATTTGGGGAAATAATGTATTTACTCTTATGTGGTTGCGGTGTTGGTTATTCGTTGCATAAAAAATATATTGATAAATTACCAATTGTTAATAAAAGTACAGGTGTGAAGTTACCAACTTACTTGATAGAGGATAGTATAGAAGGTTGGGGAGATTCTATAAAACACCTTATGAATGGCAGGTTTAACGGTTATGAAGTTAGTTTTGATTACAGTTTAATACGTCCTCAAGGAGCATTAATAGATGGTAAATTTGCAGCACCAGGACCAGAACCTTTGGCAAAAGCTCATAAAAATATCTGTAAAATAATGAATCAAGCGCAAGGACGAAAACTGCGTAGTATAGAAATTCACGATATCATATGTCATATTGCTGAAAGTGTTGTAAGCGGAGGTGTACGGCGTTCGGCCATGATTGCTTTGTTTGATAAAAATGATGAATTAATGTTACAAGCCAAAACAGGAAATTGGTGGATTGAAAATCCTCAACGTACAATGGCAAATAACAGTATATTAACAACGTCGGATAATCCAATTGAATATAAAGAATTGAAAGAAAAACTTTCTGTTATAAGACAATTTGGGGAACCAGGTTTTGTAAATGTACCTGATTATAAGTATGTTGTAAATCCTTGCGCGGAAATCGTGATGGAACCTTGTATTAACAATGAAACAGGTTTTGCTTTTTGCAATCTTGTAGAAATAAATGCCGAAAGGGTGAAAAGTAAACAAGAATTTTTTGAGGCGTGCCGTGTAGCTTCGTTTATTTCTACCGTTCAATCCCTATACATTGATTTTAAATATCTTTCTGAGGTTTCACGTAAAATAGCTGAACGTGATAGGGCTGTTGGGGTGAGTATTACAGGCATTTATGCCAATCCTCTGTTAAGAGATGAGGTATTACGTGAAGGAGCTAAAATAGTTGCTACTGCCAACGCCAAATATGCTTCTGAATTTAAAATAAATAAAAGCAGAACCTGTACCACGATTAAGCCAAGCGGCAATGCTTCCTCTATTCTTGGTTTATATTGTAGCGGAATTCATCCTGCCCATGCACATAAATATTTACGGCGGGTTAGAATCAAAACTTACAGCCCAGAATATATTGCTTTAAAGGACACACCTTTGGTAAAAACATTAAGAGGAGATGAGGCTGTTATAAGTTTTCCTGTTGAAAGCAACAATAAAAATTTAGTAGTAAAGGACGAAGTGTCGGCAGTTGAGCATTTAAAGTTTATCAGTATGGTAAAACGTTACTGGATAAACAAGGGAAGTATTAATCCCAAAGCGATTCCGAATAATATATCGGCAACCGTAGAAGTGATGGACGATGAATGGGATGAAGTTGCAGCTGTTCTTTTTACCAATGATTATTTGTTTACAGGGGTGTCTTTATTACCAAAACATGGGGATCAAATTTATGATAATGCTCCTTTCCAACGTTTATTTTCCAAAGAAATAGAAAAAGAATATAATGATATTGTAAAGTATTTAGAATCTCATGATATAGATTTCAACGTTATTATGAGTAATCGGGATAATATTTTCTCGGGTGATTTAACAGCAATTGGATGTTCAGGAGGAGCTTGCGAATTAAGATGAAAGAAAAAAGTTTTATATTGAAAATTGTAAAATCCATTGAACGAAAGTTTGACAGATTGATAGTTTGGGCGTATCGTAATTCTAATGAAAATGGTACAAATTGTTGGTGGGAGATTGCTGTATCAAATTATGATGTTTATACGGATAATAAATTTAAGAAAATTGTAAACGCTTGGTATAAAATAGCAAAACGTAAAGGAATCAAAATAATATTTTGCTGCGGTTGGATCCCCAAAGAAAAACAATTGTTATCATTACAAGAAAAAGATTTAATTTTAAACATTAAAAAAAAAGATGAATATCTTATTTGACGGAAATTATTTATACCACCGTAACTTTTCTATATTCTCTACTTATTATAAGGATGAGGATATAGGAGCGATATTACAGGATAAAGAAAAACAACAAGTTCTTTTACGGAAGTGCATTATAGATTTATGTCATACGGTACGCAAATTTGAGAATGTAGAACGTGTAGTATTTGTTATTGATAGTCGTAGTTGGCGTTATGGTTTATATGATAATTATAAATATGCGTTGACTCGTGTACGTGAACCGTATTACAAGGATTTTTTAGCCGTTTTACAACAGTTAGAGGAACTATTGAAAAGCAGGGGTATAATTGTAAGCAGAGTAGATGGAGCAGAAGGAGATGATTTGTTATATGTTTGGTCTATTTACTTTGGGTACATATTAGACCAGGAAACGGTTATTGTTACAGGAGATTCCGATTTACGGCAAATAATAACAAAAAATGTTAATTTGTTTAACAATAATTCTAAAAATTTAAAACTTTATTGTTTACAAGAAAAAGAAGTNTATTGGAATGAAAAAATGGAATCAGATGTTCAAGTACATGTTACCAATCCGTTTGAGGTTTTGTTGTATAAAGTAATAATGGGTGACGGTTCGGACAATATAATTAAGTTGAAAAAAGGGTTTGGCGACAAGGCGTTTGAAAAATTTATAAAATACATAACACCATACAATGAACCTAAAAACATAGATATTGTTCCTATGGCACAATGGATTGCTTGTCGTTTTTCAGATTTTACCAAAATGAACGAAGAACAAGTTTTAGGACAGGTATTATTTAATCTGAAAATGACGTGGTTAAATTTGAGTGTTTATAACAGTATGGATTATCAAACAGAAAACGGCAAAAGTTTATTAGAGAATATGCTGGATGACGTTAATAATCAGAAAAATAAATACAGTTATAATAAACCATATACGCTGGAAGATTTTTACAATATGATAATAAAATAGTTATGGAAAATGACGTAACAAAAACATTCGAACAGATTCATCATGATAAGATGAAAATTTATAATGAAGTTGATGATATTCAGAAAGCAGATATTTTTAATGCTTTAAAACGAGAAGGAAATTCTATAAGAATAACAAAAACAGGCAAACAGATAAAACAACAAATAGATACGGTTGTTTTACCAGAATTGCATGTAAATTTAGCAGCTTTAAAATTAAAAGCAGATGAAAAATTAAAAGATTGCGGTGAACCGCCAACAAAGGATGTTTACCCTTGGTGGTTAGAAGAAATGAAAGTAATGTGCGATTATAAAATTTATGATTGGGAAGAGACATGTATGTTAAATAAAGAAAGTATAGCAGTAAGTACAATGTCGGCGGAAAATGCAAAGAATAAGTATATAAACGCACCTCAAACAGAGGAAGAAGCAAAAGCACGTAGGGAATACAATGATATTGTTCGGGATATTTGTAGTATTTTGGTAGACATAAAAGCGTGTGAGATTTTAAAACAAATAAATGATAATAAAACATACGAGATTACTCCATTGCAGATAATTGCTTTTAGATTTTAACGTGTTTGTTAATTAATTTTTTTTGAAAAGACCAGGTTGTGAAATTTGGTCTTTTCTATTTTACAAAGTTTTTTTAATAAAAAAAATTGTAAAAATGAAAATGGGTATTTTTAGATATTTTAAAGTTGGAGACATTGTACGTGACGCTCCTAATAGTGTTTGGGGAAATAAGTTATTTGAAATAAAAAATTTTCACGGCAATGCTTATTTACCATTAGCTTCTGCTTATTTTGTAGGTAAGCCAAAAACAAATACGAATATGGTAAATTTAGATTTGCGGAAAATCAAATTAATGTCTGCACCCAAACGACCGTTAAAAAATATCAATGAAAAAACATTGGCAAATTTAATTAAAAAAGGAAACATAGAAGCAGAAAGAGAATTTCTTATAAGAATAAACAACAATAATAAATAATAGGATGTTCGAACGAATGAAATGGTATGATGAATTACCAGACCCGTCAATAAATGTTTACATACCTTATCTGAATTTGTTTTTCGAAACAATGTACGAAAGACAAATGATTTGGAAACGCAGGTTTATAGATAACCTTCCTCCTCCTTGGACAAAAAACCGTATATTGCGTGATTACAAATTTACCAATGTATACAGAGAATTAGACCGTAGCAGTCAATGGCAAATACAAAACATATTGTTAGACGAAAAACTATCATTGAAGAATTTGATTTGGAAAATGATGGTATATCGTTTTTTTAACAATCCACAAACGTTTGAAATAGGAAAACAAAATTGGCGTAATGGTATTCCTGATTATGATGATTACAATGTAGAAATATTTGCTGATTTTATTTCCGAAGTAAGAAAAAGCGGGGTTAATCCTTTTACAAATGCTTATTATATTAATTCTGATGCAGCTTCAGGTAAGGGGAGAGATTATTGTTATACTAAAATAGTTTTGCCGTATTTAAATAAAAACATAGATAAACTTTTATTAACAACAAGGATTTCTAAATCTCCTATTGAAATTATAGATTATTTAAAAACAATTCCAGGAGTTGCTGATTTTATGGCGCATGAATTTTATCAAGATTTTACTTACATACCAAAATACACGAAACGAGAATTTATGAAAT